>Ga0206816_1118_pt1 | contig 20113 bp, 16 predicted proteins | sample Alteio_BWOrgCont_88_FD_152866 | JGI IMG/M metagenome (GOLD analysis project Ga0206816, IMG submission 152866) | Enriched cells from forest soil in Barre Woods Harvard Forest LTER site, Petersham, Massachusetts, United States -... | ecosystem: Environmental > Terrestrial > Soil > Temperate forest >... | reverse complement strand
AATTAGCAATTAAATCATTCACAAATTCTATCATCAAAAATAAACCCAACAAGCAAGTTCGATTACATTATACTAATACTGATGAATAGCATGATTGGAAAAGGTGAATGGGTGTTGATGTCTGCGAATAAGAGTAGGGTATTCATTGAAAGGAGTGTCATGCAAACGTATTCGATGATGATGTATTCAATTATTGAAACTGTTTATTCAAGTTCATACACTGTGTTTACATGTTTAATGACTGTTTTAGCGTACTTCAATTCGATGTAAAGTGAAATGTATGTTCCGAATGCTTACATTAATGTTCCGAATGGTTACAGTGATGTTCCGAACGATTACATTAATGTTCCGAATGGTTACAGTGATGTTCCGAATGGTTACATTGATGTTCCGAATGGATGCAGTGATGTTCCGAACGATTACATTAATGTTCCGAATGGTTGCAGTGATGTTCCGAACGATTACATTAATGTTCCGAATGGTTACAGCGATGTTCCGAACGATTACATTGATGTTCCGAATGGTTACAGCGATGTTCCGAATGGTTACAGTGATGTTCCGAACGATTACATGAATGCCAAACATGATTACATGAATGACAAACACGCTTGCTTGAATGACAAACAAGTCTATGTGAATATCAAGTATGTTTAAATGAATGCCAAACATGATTACATGAATGCCAAAGTTGATTTCATGAATGCAAAACATGATTAAATGAATGCTGAACACGGTTGCAAGAATATGGGGCACGATTGTTGATACATCGTATTGCCTTGAATGAAGCTATTATTGAGGAAAACGAAAGCTCTGTAACATTAAAAGAATTAAAAGTAAAACGACGGTCGGGTTATATAAACCAAGTTGCGGCTTGTCATTCCGACGAAGGAGGAATCCTATTGAAATATGGATAGGATTCCTCCTTCGTCGGAATGACAAGCCTTCACAGTTTTTATATTGTAAAACAATTTGAGGTATATACAAACCGACAGTCATTAAAAGTAAAATGAAATGAATAAAAAACTACCGGAAAAAGAAATCAGGATGATTATTTTGGAAGCCTTAGTAATACAAACCATCAGAGGCAAACTTGGTATGTCGCGAAAAATTGTTTTGTATAAAGATAAGTCTATTAATATGCATGCTGTGCAGGTAGCAAATTTGAGCGGGTATTTCACTGATGCCTTTGATGGTCTTGATTTGTGGGATGAGAGGAATGAGGCATTGGCTAAAGCACTTAAAGATCAGATGAAAGGTCTGGCATCTGTTGCCGATGTCGCTTATGCAAAAGGAGAGGTGCAGAAATCATTGAATCTGTTCATGAATTATTTAAATGAACTGGCATATAATGACCAGGAAAAGGCGGTTTCCATAATTGAAGCTGCCTTGTGCGTGGTGATTGCATTTTATACCAGAAAAATCATTGATTTAAAGTATCAAAAAGGATTTGGTACAGGTATTATAAAACTCATTTCGGCAGCAGTAAAAGAAGATGGAAAACGGGTGCTTGGGACTTATGAATTTCAATATGGATACAAGGAGAATGGTGTAATAATATGGGTCAACGTTGACAGTGTCAGCAAGAACTCCATCATCTTGAAAGGCTTGAAAACAGGGGTACAAACCTACTTCCGAAAACGTTCCAGCACCAGCAAAAGCGGCATGAGTAAATGGTGCGAACCGATATGTACTGATGTGGAATAATTTTTCTTTCATCGTAGTGTGATAGCAGCCGCTTTTGCGGTGCTGCAACACGACGATGATTATTATTATCAAGATTCCATACATTATTATTTGTCTCTTGCTAATTATCTTTATTGATATTAGTCCCCCTCTTTTTTATCTTTGCACGTTCAAATAATAATTGAATTTCATGGAACGAAAAATTGTTTTAATAACTGGAGCTACTGCGGGTTTTGGCAGGGCTATGGCAATCAAATTTGCCGAGCATAATTATAATGTAATCATTACCGGGCGCAGGAAGGAACGTCTTGATGAACTGGAGGAATTGATTAAGAATACTTATGAAGTGAATGTCCTTTCGCTGTGTTTTGATGTCAGGAAAAGGGCAGAGGTGAAAGATACTTTGGATGCCATTCCTCATGCATGGAAAAGGATTGATATCCTGATCAATAATGCCGGTCTTGCGGTGGGGCTTTCGACGATTCAGGAAGGCGATATTGATGATTGGGAAACCATGATTGATACCAATATCAAGGGGCTGCTTTATATTTCACGAGCTATTATGCCGGGCATGGTGGAGCGGAATTCGGGGCACATAATTAATATCGGTTCGGTGGCTGGAAAGGAGGCTTATCTGAAGGGAAATATCTATTGTGCCACCAAATTTGCTGTTGATGCTTTGACAAAATCTATGCGCATAGATTTGTTGCCCCACAACATCAAAGTAAGTTCGATTTGTCCGGGTCTTGCAGAGACAGAGTTTTCATTAGTGCGATTCAAAGGCGATGCAGAAAGAGCAAAAGTTCCTTATCAGAATATTGATGCATTGATGGCTGAAGATATTGCGGATACTGCGTACTTCGTGGCTTCTCGTCCTCCTCATGTATGCATCAGCGATGTAATTATTACCCCTACAGGTCAGGCTAATGCCCATGATATTTTCAAGAAAGTTTAAGTTATTATATTCCATTTTCAAAAGACTTATTTATCAAAACGAACACCTTAATTTATGACTAAACAAACAGAGGAAAAATATTTAACACTGAAGATATACATCCTGCCGATACTTCTTTTTCTCTTGAATTTAGGCTTGAGAATATTTAATATCCGGATCAATGGACTTAGTGGTATAGAGGCGTTTGATTTGTTTTATTCAGACATGCCGGTTTCAAAGTTAATGTCTGCAACATCCTCTCTTAATAATCCTCCACTTTATATTTTCTTCATGAAATTCTGGACTCTATTGAATGGAATACAAGAAGGCTGGATCAGGCTCCCATCGGTCATCTTCGCATCATTGACTTCGGTTTTAATTTATCAGATCGGAAGAAAATATATTACCTTTCAGGTAGGATTATTCAGTGCTTTGGCATTCTCTGCCTGCACGATGGGATACTTAATTTCAGAAGAGGCAAGCGTATATTCTTTGCTTACTTTTCTTGCCACATTTTCCATGTATCTGTATCTTGGAATCCTCAAATCTCCTGGCAGCAAGCCCACTTTTTATTTTTTATTAATCGTAAATTTTCTCTTGGTTTACTCTCATTTTTATGGGATAACAATACTCATTACGCAATTGTTTTTTCTTACAATAATCACACGAAATCAAGACAAGGTTTTAGTAGCTGTCTTGAGGAATAATCTGATCTTATTGCTACTTTTTATTCCGGGTATTTGGATGATGGCAAAGAGAATTTTCTTTATTAAAAGCCACGGCTCATGGCTGTTTAAGCCCACTTTCGATTTCTTTATTGACGGCTTTACTAACATCTGTAATAAATCATTGATAGCAATTATATTTCTTGCCATCCTTGTGCTGGCTTATCTCCTTTTTGCATTCAAAGACAGAAGCGAAGACAGCGTTATCAGAACGGCATGGAAGCTCATTCCTTTATGGTTTTTCATCCCCTATATGAGCATTTTTTTATTTTCATTTTGGTTGCCAATATTCCAGGCGAGGAATATGATTTTTATTTCACCGGCATTTTATCTTACTACAGGCTTAGCCCTTAGTTATACCTTCAAAAAAATGAATGTTATTCAATATTGTTTTATGGCTTCCTTGATCATTGTTATGGTTGTTACAATTGATATTAACCCTACCAAAAAAAATCATATCAGAGAAGTTACAAGAGTTATTAAGAAAGTCAAAAACCCTGAAACAGCAGTTGTTATTAATCCTTTTGCTGATTATCTTGCCTTCACTTATTATAATAATCGGAACTATTTCAGGATGTCTAATCATACTGAAGAATTAAATAGTAACGAACATATTTATTATACCTATAATCAGGATTCGATAAATTCAATTGCAAAAACAAAAGGGAATAAAGAACTGATCTATTACCAGACCGGCTTAAAGTGGGAGGAACGAAATGAGAAGATTAATAAAATTTTGACAAGCAATTATGCCCATATTGAACAGCTTTATTATCTAAAGCCTTTTGCGGTTTATAGGTTTTATAATTAATCTTTATTAGTTCCCTTATCACCCACAAAATGATCTTCATTATTTTTGAAGAGGACATTGAAGGTGGTCAGGCTTCCATAACAACGGGTAACATATTGCTGCATATTCATCTTTTCTTCCTCTGATAATTTATCATTGGAATTGATTCTTTGTTCAAGAACTCTAAGCCTGTCGCGAAGCATCACAATCTTGTTAAAGAAAATATCAATAGGCACTTCCTTAGGTTTTAAATTTGAATCTGCAGGTTTCAATATCATCACGCCTCCCGCCCATTTGGTGCCTAAATCAACCCTCTCCTGAACGTCAGAAAACTTACGGATAATATTAGTGAAAATCCGCTCAACATCAGCAAGACTAACCAGATCATCGGGCATTTCAACATCTTCAATAACTTCAAAATGCTGGTAGTTTCTTGAGATTTCCTTAGTACCGGTTTTAATAAAAGTAATAAGATAAGTCGTAGGCTTAACCTGGATGATAACTCCATCCTCAAAATCAGGATGCTTTAATCTTGTGCCGATGCCTAAATAACGTGCTTCCATAAATTATTTAATTATTCAAAAATTGACTTGTTATTTTGTATAAGTAGATATGCAATTTTTCGTAACAACACCTGATGAAATAGAAGAATCAGAATAGGTAATTACAAAAGTAATATGGGAAGTATTATTAATAATTCCCGAGCCCCAATAAACTGTATCACCAATAGTTTGTTGAGGAATGATTATCGAATTATTGGTAACGTTTGAATAAATATTTGCTGAAGAATTCATAGCAAAATTGGAGATGATAATTTGATTATTTACCGTAGGTGATGCACTGATAGAATCTACTCCATTCCTAAAAGAGGGACATTGAATTGATTCGCTGTAATCACCTGAATAATTTTGAATGGAATTCTGAACATAAACTATTCGCACTTGCTGCGCCGCCTGATTTCCCGCTGCATCAGAGACATTATAGTAAATATAATAAGTTCCGACGAGATTGTAATTTACTCCGGATGCAGGACTATAAGTCGTTACAATTTTCCATGAAATATCACCATCCGTTGGATCATTTGCAGTGGCACCTGCATCAATATAAGCAGTACCTATGGTAAGATTCACTGTAGGGGATCCATTCAAAATAATTACAGGAGGAGATGTATTACTTTTCTTGCAAGCCGAATTGAAGAAAATACTTATTGATAAAACTGTAATCAATATTTTTAAACTTTGTTTTTTCATTGTTTTCTATTTTACCTTGTCTTAAATTTTTGTGGAATCTCCTTTTTGAATCATGCTGCGAAATTAATAAAACTTGGTTTCATTAAATTTATTATAATTTGATCCCTTCAATTATTAAATTTTTAAATGCTCTGTAATACCATTGTTGCAGCATCAATTCCGGTTAAGCTACCTATCGCTACGCCCATGCCACCTGATCTTACTGCACAAAATACATTTTCTGAAAGGCTTCTTAAAAGAGTTGTTTTTTTATCTCCAACCCCCATGATTCCACTCCATCGCATATCAACTTCATAAAGAATATTTGGCAGAATAGTTTCTTTTAGAAGAAGATCCAATTGGTCTTGAATTCTGTCTGTGAGACCCATTTCAAAGGTTTCTTCTTCTTTGAAGTTAAGGTTTCTTCCTCCACCAAATAACAATCTGTTTCCCACATTTCTGAAGTAATAATAGCCCTTGTCAAAATGATAAGAGCCTTTGATTTTTAAGTTTTCAATCGGTTTGGTAATCAGGACTTGAGCTCTTGCCGGATTCACATTTAATTCCGGCAATAATTGTTTGGCATAACCATCAGTTGCAATCAACAGTTTTTTGGCAGAAATATTGATTTCATCATCTGATTGAACTTCCACACTATTGCCATCATCATTAAATGTGATTACTGAAAAGTTATTCAAAATAATAACTCCAAGCTTCATCACTTTATTAACCAGAGTTTGCATCATTTTGCCAGTGTTTATTTGCCCTTCGGCAACATTTTCTATAAGATGATTCGTGTGATTAAAACCGAATTTCTTAATCTTGTTATCAACATTTTTAAATGTCGTGAATGCCCCTATGATAGGGGAAAGTTGTTTGTTTAAATACCCTAACTGATAGTAACAATCTTCATAAAGAGCCTCATCATTCGGATTGAATAATTCATATCCTCCCAAAGGTTCATATCCTATATTTTTATCTCCAAGATTCTCGCGGAGTTTCAGCAACCCTTCCCAACGTTTATCAACAAGATTAAAGACCTCATCTTCGGTATGAGTCTTCAAATCTTCCAGCAATTCCGAAGGGCTTCCGAAACAAGCAAAGCCTGCATTCCTGTTGCTTGCTCCATCCGGAAACAATCCTCTTTCCAAAACTACTATCTTTAATTTAGGTTCCCTTTGTTTGAGATTCAAAGCTGCATTCAACCCAACGATTCCAGAACCAATAATAATGACATCTATCTTATCAAAATATATTTCCCTTTCCCAATAACTAAAACTTTTCATAATCTATCCTCATTTAATTTCCAAGGGCGTAAAGATACAATTCTCGCAGGGGTTATTTCGATATACAATTCAAAAAAGCATCTGTCATTTTCTTTTTGCAATATTTTGTCGCAAAATTCAATGCACAAATTTCCGGCAATTCAAATTATGTGATATTCAAAAATAATTCATAAACGACGATTCGGTGGACGCAAAGCCCAGGAAGCAATGGTGAGTATTATAAAGAATAATGGCGCAATAATATCTGGTATGCCATCACCAAACAGCAAATGAGAGGCACCTGCTCCCGACATTTCGAAGAAGATGCCTGCATAAGCCCATTCCTTAACCATTGGAAACCCAGGTACTATCAAGGCTATAGCACCCATCAGTTTCCAAAACCCTAAAATCGTCATCAAATAATCAGGATACCCGAGATGCTCTATTATCAAACGTGCAGATGATGTTTTCAGGAGATCAAATCCTGACCCGGCAATTAATTCCGCAACAACAATTCCTGTAGTAATCCAATACGCATTGAGCCTGCTCCTCGATATAGTCGGCGAACTTATATATATGATATCTTTCATAGTCTTGAATTATTTTATTACTTAATATCTCAAAAATTAAACCAAGCAATAAATCCTTTTAAATTTCAGGGACCTACATTATATTGATTTTCTTCATCGTTTTGTTGTTGCTTAAAAAGTCGCAATCACAAGACGATGAAAGGAAAAAATGTGCGACTTCAATAGTCATTGCCGAAACTAAGGTTTCAAAGCTCGATTTATATCTAAAATCCCCTGAACCATCCTTTTGGAAACCCCATTAATTGCAAAAGAACAAAGTTGATATTTTATTTTGTGAATGCTTTATTTATTAAATTTGGCGGCATGAAAAAGAAAACAAATAGGGTGAATAAATAATTCCAAATGAAAAGAGCACTTCTCACTATCGGGCTTTTATTCTTGTCAAATACCTTCATGACCTTTGCCTGGTATGGTCATTTAAAATTTAAGGAAATGAACTGGTTTAATAATTTAGGATTAATAAGTATTATCCTTATTAGTTGGGGAATTGCTCTCTTTGAATATTCTTTTCAAGTCCCTGCAAACAGAATTGGATTCACTGAAAATGGCGGACCATTTAATTTGTGGCAGCTCAAAGTCATTCAAGAAGTAATTACCTTGATTGTATTTACAGCCTTTGCTCTGATCTTTTTCAAGAACGAGACGTTAAGATTAAACCATGTAATAGGTTTTGTTTTCCTGATACTTGCGGTTTATTTTATCTTTAAAAAATAATAGAACTTGTCTGTTAATTTTCTTTCATCGTTTTAAGATACCATTCGCTTTTGCGATGGTGCATGAAAACGATAAAGAAGCCAATTAGGAATTAGGAATTACGAATTAGGAGTTTCTTTAGGATTGGTATTTTCTTTAGTAATTTTTCTTTGTCATAAAGAATGATGAAAAGGAGCAAAAGGAAAGGCAATGCTGGCATCTTGTATCTTACCAAAGCCCCGAGTACCGGCGTGACTAAGCCCATGATGGAGAATAATATCAGCACAAAATAGAGCGAGAAATTGAAGAGGGGCTGGACTTCCTTTTGCATTTTCTTTTTCATGAATAGAATTCCTGTGAGCATGATGATGAGGATTAAAAGATTCTCCATGCCTGCCATTAATATCATCGGCGAGCGGGATTCGAAGAAGAAGGGGCGGAACAAAACATGATAGATGGCTTCGGGGATGTTGAGCAAAAGGCTGATGTTGGAATGCTCCAGTTTTGTGAGGGGGATGCGGCTGCCTGCGTTGACGAAATCGGCGAGGCGGAGGAAGTTGTATTGCTTGGCGTACATGATCTCTACGAAGTTGTAACGGGGAATAATGTATTGGAAATTGAAGAGGATGATGAAGTAAATGAAATGAACAAAAGCGAACTTCGTGAAGGTGAATTTATATGCTGTTTTATATGCCCAATACCATGCGATGAAACCGGGGATGGCGGCAAGAAGGATATAGACTTTGTTGATTAATATCAGGATGGATAAAAGGAAAATCCAGAGGAGGTTTTTGAAAGTTATCTTGTCTAATAATTGAATAAAGAAATAGAGGAACATGCCGAAAGCAAAGAGTAATAAGCCGTCTTTCATCACCCCTGAACCCCAGAAGAGAACCGAAGGAAGAAGGAAGACGATGAAGAAGATTTCTTTGGTTTTGTGAAGGATGATTTTGGTGAATACTTTGAACATCGCTATTAATCCTGTGAGAGAAATAAAGCACATAAAAACGACATGGACATAATAACTTCCGAAGGAAAAGAATCGAAGGATAGTATTGAAACGAATGAGGGTTCGGTTGTCATTGTATAGCGTGTCAATGTTGTACCAGCAAAGCATTTCGGTGAAGTAAGGTCTTAATTCAGGAGTATCAGAATGGATACCGAAAAGCATGCGAATGAAGTAAGAGGGATTGATGAAAAGCATGTTGTATAGTATGCCGCTGTCGTCGAAATACTTGAAGATGTCGGCATCGCTTCTTACCGGATAATAGAAGGTATAGATGAGTGCCATCGCGATGCCAAAAGCTATCTTCAGCAGGAAGACGAAGAGTATCCATTTCATCTTTATTCCTTCCAATTTAAAGAAGGGAATCTTAGTGATCAGGAAGATGAAGAGGGCAGTGTAGGCAAGGGTTAAGAGGATTTCCATTTTGAGATATTAGTTTGTTTTCTTTACTCTTTTTAATGACAAAAGATTCATCGGATTTGCTGTGAGACCTTCAATATTATTCTGAACAAGACGAATAACCTGATCATAATAAAGCACAACTACCGGGGCTTCATTCATAACGATATTTTCCATTTGATGATACAACTCAAAACGAATGGAATCATTGGTAATGGTGGATGCTTTCTCATAAAGACTATCAAAGAGCAGGTTCTTGAAATGGGTATAATTTGGACCTGATGGAGTGAAGTTCTTTGAATAGAATAAAGCAAGATAATTCTCTGCATCAGGATAGTCTGCAACCCACGAACCACGGAAGAAATTGAGCTTTTGTTGTGCAACCATTTCGCGATGCTGACCGGGTTGTGTTATCTCTATTTTAATCTTCATTCCCAATGCTTCCAATTGCCCTTGGATGTATTCGCAGAGATCGGAATATGTGGCATTGGTGCTGATAGTTATTGGAGGTAAACCCTTTCCATCCGGGAAACCCGCTTCTTTTAAGATTTGTTTTGCCTTAGCAGGATTGTAATTATAACCCTTTATATTAATAGAATCAAAAGATGGCATTCCAAGAGGAACCATGCCTGCAATGCCCGGTGTGCCTATGTTATTGCGCAGATAGGTAATCATCATCTCCCTGTCAAATCCATAATTAATTGCCTGGCGAATGGCTTTTATTTTAAGAGGACTTCCTTTTAATACCGCAGCATTAGTATCCATTAATATTCCAAGATATTCCGTGTTGAGATAAGGCATTTTAAGCATCCTGAACTTCCCTTCAAATTGCTTTTGAAGGTTGCCATCTTTTGTCAGTAGTTCATCCTTGAAACTGCCGTCAATGCTGGAGTTCATATCAAACTTACCTTGTGTGAAATCAGTAAAAGCGGCTTGTTTATTCGCAATGAAAGAGATGGCAACAGCATCCAAATAAGGCAGTTGCTGTCCATTATTCTTTTCAAAATAATGTTGATTCTTCCATAAGATTAATTTCTCGCCTTCCTTCCATAAATGAAATTGAAAAGGTCCGGTACCTATCGGATGAGAACGGAAATCTTTGCCATAATGCTCAACAATTTCTTTAGGAATTATAGAACAATATTGCATGGCGAGGATGGAGATGAAGGGAGGATAAGATTTCTTGAGATGGATGCTGAAAGTGCTGTCATTATTGGCAACAAAACCATTGGCATCCTCAACATTATTAAATATCCATGCCCCTGGTGAGGCTGTTTTATTATCTCTTATTCTATTAAAAGAATAGACAAAATCATTCGCTGAAATTCTTCTTCCTTTACCATCTATGAACAAAGGATCATCCTGAAAGAAGACATCATTTCGCAGATGAAAGGTATAGTGTTTTCCATCATCAGAGACCTCCCAAGTCTTTGCAAGGCAAGGAATTATTTTGAGATGATCATCCAATTGAACCAAGCCATTGAACAACTGACTTACTGCCCAGATGTTTGCGTAATCCCTTGCAAACGCCGGGTCTAAGGAACTTATATTGGATGCTTCATTGTAATTAAAGACCGTTTTTCCAACATTCTTTTTATCGGAAGTATGGCAGGCAATTAGCAGGGCAAGGGATGTTATGAAGATGATTTTATGCAAGGGGATTTTCTTTTTTATGACCTTGCCAAATTACATAAGAAATGAGAAATAGTTATGAGTTATGAAGTATGAGTTATGAGTTATGAGTTCGGGCAACTCATAACTCATAACTCATAACTCATAATTATTCTATGACCATCTTCCCGATGTCAATGATTTCTTTGTTCTCATCCATGAGTTTATAGAAATACATGCCGGAGGGGAGTTTATTTCGTTGAATGGTGATTTGATTATTCTGGTTTATGCTATACGTCCCTACTTCCTGACCAAGGAGGTTGTAGATGAATAAGGATGGGTTATGATAGGTGCCTTGAAGGGTGAGGGTTGTAGTGGTGGTGAAGGGATTGGGGGATTAATACTCTATCATCATAATGCTTATTTAAACAATCCTTCTTTAAAATCTTCATCTCTGAAATGAATACAATCTTCGGTTACAAACTGTTTTTTATTCTTGACAAAATCAGGCAGCCCGGGTGCTTGTACTTTTTGATTTTGTTTTTCTTTAGCTGCAATTTCTAAATTTAAATCAAGTAATTGTTGTAGCAAATCTTTATTGGAATCAAAACCATAAGCCTCTATCACTGCACTATCTAATTCTGTTTGTAAATCTCTCAATTTATTTTTACCACCCGACTCTAAATTTTTATATAATGTCCGTAAAGTAAGTTGGTTTTGCTCTATCATTTCATTTCTATAATCCCGCAATTTTACAGCAGCTTTTGCAACATTTTTTATTTGCTTTTCAGTCGGTGTTTGTGGAAATGGAAATGTATCCCAAACCGTTTCAGCGGTGTAACGAAAAGTATTTCCTAAAGAAGAACATTTTGTTATAAACCAATTCCAATGAAGTGATGATTGAATTATTCCAAATGAATAATCATCCTCAAATGCGAAAACCATAAGTGCATCATTTGGGTGAATGTTTGAATCAATGAATTCGAAAATTGGTCTTTGAGTTACACGGGAACATGAAATATATCTTTTCAAATTAGATATTGAATTTAGCATATCCTCTCTTCTTCTCCACATTTTCCACCACATATTTAACCATGCTTCACGACCATTTGCTTTTATTTTACCTTCGCGTTCAAGTAGCGCATAATTTTCAATAATTGGTAATACTTTAGACTTTAAAATTTTAAATAAGTCTTTGTATTTGGAAGCTTCATTTATTTCTAAAAATGAAAAATCAATTACAAAGCGGGAAGGCTGTGAATAGGGCTTTCCTACTAATTCATCACCTGTTAAAAATGGCTTTAAAACATCAGCATATTTTGCATCACTCTTTAATATTTTTTTTGCCTCTTTGATTGAAAGCAGGAATCCTTCATGCCCTTGTGTTTGCCCCTGAAAACACTTTTTAGGCTCTTTATTACACTCAAGAATTTTTGCAGAAGCAACATCAGTTTGCAAGCTTAGACTACTGTTAATTTTCGCCAAAGTATGAGGTATGAATTTTTCATCCTTTTCAAAAGTATAAAGTATTCTGCCATTAGTATGTTTTCCTTTTTTCCAGCAAGCAATAGATACATGCACCATAGCCTCGCCACTCCAAGGTTTACTTGTTACAGCTTCAATTATTTCACCACCATTTTTAACAATATAATCAAGGCTGCCATCTCGACTGTAATTTTGTCTTATTGAATTTGTCCCTACTAAGCCGGCAAAACAATTTTCTTTTAAATGTTTATGCGCTTTATAAAACCAATAAACACAAAAATCTGCTCTGCCTGGAACTTCTGGAAATGCTGTATGTAATTTATTCATGTATTCAATTCCAAATTCCTCTTGCATTTTATTTTTGCTTTGAAAAGGAGGATTGCCAATGATTGCATCAACCTCTGGCCATTCTATAAACAAGGCATCAGCACAAACAATATTATCATTCAAAAAGTCAAGAGGAAGTGCATCTCCTTTGTTAAAAAAAGTTTCTTCAATAGCAACTTCTTTAGCCACCATCATGGTTACCATTGCTAATTCAACAGCGAATTTATTGGTATCAATTCCATAAAAATTCTTTGGTCCCAAATAAGGAACTTCTTCTAAAAATTTATGAAAACTCTTTATATCTTTTTCCCTGCTTTGAATAATATTGAGTAAATTTGATTCGATTTTTTTCATCTCTCTGAAGGCAATAAATAAAAAGTTACCACTGCCACAGGATGGATCTAAAACTTTAAAAGCTCTCAATTCTTTTAGTAAGTTATAATAATCTTCCTGTGTCTCTGCTTTTTGAATTTTTTCATTCCAAGGTTTGACAATAACAGGATAAACGATCATTTTTATATCTGATTCACTGGTATAATGCATTCCATGTTCATGCCTCTCATCCTTGTCCATTGCATACTGAAAAATACTTCCAAAAATAGCCGGATTAACTTTTGTCCAATCGCTCTCTGCACAATTTCGCAACGCCATAATTTCAGGATGCCATAATTTGAATGGTTCTATTTTCTCAAAAATTCCTCCATTAAAATATCGAACACCTTTATACTTCCCTTCCGGTACAACCCCTTTTTCATTCATCGCCTTAAATAAACCATTCATAAGGTCATAACTATTACCATTTTCCTCGTTCATCTCTTCGACTAATCTCTGAAACAATCGGTCAGGTAATAAACCTATACTATCAGCAAATAAACTTATAATACATTGCATGCAATAGTGCAAGGCTTTTTCATTATCTAATTTTCGAGTTTTAGTAAGAATGCGATATAAAGCTCCAATCTGCTCTGCTTTTTTGGGAGTGATATCAAAGACCCCGGCATTAAACAAAGGCTTCTCCGCCTTAGGCAATAGAAAATTAAATGCCGCTCGCTGTTTAACCAAATCTTTGAATAATATACGAGTCTTTGGTTCGTAAACATCCTCATTAAAATCGTAAATAAGAAACTCATCGAAGTTGCATAAAATGACATACTGCGGGCGGTTTGGAGTCGCATGAGCCCAATAATCGAATGCTTGTGGAAGATGACTTGGTAAATCTTCACCCCGCTTTTTCATCTCAATTAAAACTCGTGGCTTCCAAATAAAGTCAGCGAATGAAACTTTTTTTGTTTTCGTATTTCTTACCCTTGCCTCTAATACCGCTCCTGCACCTTTCCATCCATCCTTATAGCCAAGAGCAACAAAAAATCTTTCCAAAAAGGTTTGTGCTTCGCCTTTTTCATCACCAGTAATGTGAGTGGCGCACCATTCAACAAACTCTTTTAATTCTTTTTCCATGCGGGCAAAACTACTATAAAATTAATAATTAAAAATTATCTTGATTTTTCTGGAATGAACTTTGCTAAAGTTGAAAAAACTTTAGTAAAGTTTGGAATTACATTGATTTATAAGCCAACTATGGTGAATTGGATGAAGATTTGGACGTGTCGTTAGAGGTCATGGACGTGTCGTGATAGGTTTTTTACGTGAAAGGACAGGTCGTTTTGAAGAAAATGGATTTAATGGATGAAAAGGAAGAGGTCTATCATGTATTATTTGAGATGGTTGACCTTTTATTAGAGGTCGTGGACGTATTGGAAGAGTTCGTGGACGTGTCTGGAGAGGTCGTGGATGTATCGGGAGAGGTTTTGATTTTCTTATGAAGTATTAAAAAACGTCTTAGGATAGGTCATGGATGTATTTGGAGAGGTGGTGGACGTGTTTTGATTGGTAAAACACCTCAATAAAAAATCCCGGAACTCTTGCGAATTCCGGGATTGGGAAGGTGCTACAAGGCTTATGGATTAGCTTAGGGAATAAATTCCTGCTGCTGTGGCACTGCCATTGACGGTGGTGAAATTTGCCCATCCATCAGGGATGATGTGGGAATCGCCCGGACCGATCTGGATTCCTCCGGTAATCATGGTGTTTAAGAAAATCGTCAAAACGGTGTTACCAAAGTTGGTTAAGCGAGAGCCTTTTTTATGACCTTGGGTCAAAATACTTCCGGCGGCAGGAATAGTTACCTGGTCGTGAATGACCGGATGTTTTTTGCGGAATGCAACGATTTCTTCCCAAACTACATTGACTGAAGAGTTTGTCTTTGCGGCTGTTTCGATTAAGTCGGCACAGGTATTTGTGTCGTCCATTTGCTGATGTTTCAAGACATAAAGAGTGTCTTCAAGTTTACCAACTTCGCTAACCATCATGTTCTTAAAGTTTTCTAAGAAGGCGATGGCATCCTTGTCTTCCGTGTAATAAGGAAGGCTGAAAGTTACTGGCAAAATTTCTGGCGATGCCGATACGCCATTAAAAACGATGTCTCTCAAGCCGACGCTTCGAGGTCCCATGATTTGCATGGATTTTTTTGTACCCGGTGCCAGGTGGGTTAATTGGCTGTCAATGACTGCCTGGATGTCTCCAAAGGCTACAGAGATGGTTGTGCCATTTGCTGTGGTAAAAACTACATGAATTCTGTTCATTTTACTTTACTTTTTTTAAAAAATTGTTTAACTGAAATTTTTAAGGACTTTTCTAAGCTAATCTTGCCGTTCTTAGATTCTTCAGTTGCTTTCTGTTAAGAAGAGAATTTGGTAGAGGCGGGGCAAAGATATAAAAGGAATCGGGAATGTGGTCTTTACTGATAAAGTTTTATTCTTTTATTCTTTTATGATTGCATGCCCCTTTTCGGGGTGCAGCAATAAAAGGATGATGATAAGAATGCTGAATATCTTATTCCAATCTATTATTTATCTTTGCCCCCAATAAAATAATATATAGGATATGGCATGTGGAACTTGTTCGACGGGTGGAGGTGTTTCCGCTGGTTGTAAAAATAATGGTACTTGCGGCACGAGCGGTTGCAATAAATTGAATGTATATAATTGGCTTAGTGATATAAAGCTACCTCATGGTTACCCGACTTTCGACATTGTTGAAGTGCGTTTTAAAGGAAGTCGCAAGGAGTTTTTTCATAACAAGGAGAAACTTGATTTAAAAGTTGGTGATGTAGTAGCTGTCGAAGCAATGCCCGGTCATGACTTCGGAATTATTTCTATGGTTGGTGAATTAGTACGCTTTCAGATGCGCAAAAAGGGGGTCTCTGAAAACTCTGCTGATATTTTAAATATCTACCGTCTCGCTCATGAAACAGATATTAAGAAATGGAATGAAATTAAGTCTTTGGAATTTGATACAATGCACAAGACCCGCACCATTGCTCTGGAGTTGAAATTAGAAATGAAAGTTAGCGATGTGGAATTTCAGGGTGATGGCAAGAAGGCTACTTTTTATTATACTGCTGATGGAAGGGTTGATTTCAGAGAATTGATCAAGAGATTGGCAGTTGCATTTAAGGTCAAGGTAGAAATGAAACAAATTGGTATGCGGCAGGAGGCAAGTCGTTTGGGAGGTATTGGTTCTTGTGGTCGCGAACTATGTTGTTCGACTTGGCTGACTGATTTCAAAAGTGTTTCCACAAGTGCCAGTCGATATCAGAATCTTTCTTTGAATCCTGTGAAACTTGCGGGTCAATGTGGCAAATTAAAGTGCTGCTTGAATTATGAATTGGATAGCTACATGGATGCTTTAAAGGATTTTCCGGATACTTCAATATCGCTGCAAACTCAAAAGGGATGGGCTAATCACATCAAGACAGACATCTTTAAGAGAACCATCTGGTATGCCTATTCGCGCAATAGAAACCGAAAAGATGATGAAGATGCACCGCCTATAGATGAATCCTGGCAAGCGTTAAGCGTGGAGCGGGTGAAAGAAATTCAGGATTTAAATAAACGAGGTATTAAACCTGATGAACTGAAGGATAAAAAGTACGATTTCGAGCCTGTAAAGCAGGTTGATTATGCTGATGCGGCAGCTCAAGACAGCATCACCAGACTTGATCATCTCAAAAGAAAGAAAAAGAAGAAAAGAAAGCCACAAGGGAATAAACCGAACCCTGCTCCTTCATCTAAAGCATAAGGAATAATTTCGGTTTATTGGTTAGGGGTAATGCAAAAAATCTTAATTTATATCTTCGCAATTTTTGGTTTATTTACTTTTATTTCCTGCGATAGAAACAGAGTCTTTGAAGAAAACAAAAATATTCCGGAGAACCTATGGTATATCAATAACAAGGTTACTTTTGATATAAATATCACGGATACTGTTTCTGCCAATAATCTCTACATCAACGTTCGTAATTCCGGGTCTTATTCTTATAGTAATTTGTTTGTTTTTCTGACTACTTATCTTCCTGATAACACTGCCTCCAAAGATACTCTTGAATGTTCACTTGCAGATGCTTCCGGCAAATGGCTGGGGAGTGGCTTAGGAGATATTTGGGACAATAAAATTCTCTTCAAAAGAGACTTCCGCTTTCCTCAAAAGGGCAAATATCGCTTTGAGATGGTACAGGGAATGAGGATTAATCCTTTGCCATTGATTGCTGATGTGGGATTAAGGATTGAGAAGGCAAAGTAGGTTTTAGGTTTAGTTTTACATACAATTAAAAACTTAAATCTTTCGTTACTTTGCGAACTAATAATAAATAGAATGAAAATACTATTCAAAACTTTTTGTCTGTACCTTCTAACAACCACACTATCGGATGCTCAAAATACACCTATTGGTCAATGGAAAATTCATCTTCCTTATACTGATGCTATGTCAGTAACTGAAGCTAAAAACAGAATCTATTGTGCAACAAGCAAAGGATTATTCTTTTATGATAAAAATGATAACCGGGTAGAAACATTGTCAAAGACTAGTGGCTTGTCAGACTTGGTAATTTGTGGCACCGATACCTCGACAACAAACCATAGAATAGGAGGAGTTAAATACAATTCTGTCGTTGATGAGTTATTGATTTGTTATGTTGATTGTAACATTGATATTATAAAGGGAGGCACTCAAATTATTAATCTAAGTGATATTTTAAGGAAAAGTATTCCAGGAAAAAAGACCATCAATGCTATTTCTTTTAATGGAGATATCGCATACTTATCTTGTAGTTTTGGTATCGTTGTATTAAATATGGCAACCCTTGAAATTGAAGATACATATTATGTAGGTACAGGTGTTACAAACCGCCAGATACTTGATGTTACAACCGATGGCACCAACTTGTATGCAGCCACTGATAGCGGATTATACAGAGCAAGTTTAAGCGATCCAGAAATATCTTATTATGCAGCATGGAGTTATGTAAATGTGAATCCAAATTGCACAGGAGCAAATTGCCCCTTAATATTTGATCACCTGGCATATTTTAATAATGAAGTAATTGCTAATTGCACCTTTAAACAAACCAATACCGATACAAGTTATGCCTTTAATGGAATATCATGGTCAGAGGTTTGTACAGGCCCTTCTTCAATACGGAAAGATTATTTTGTTTGCTATAATAAACTTTTAATAACTGATCAGTTTGGCGTAAATGTATATGATTTATCATTCAACAGAATTAATTTATTATATGGATATTCCATACCTATTGACCCATTTCAGGGAATTCTTGACAAAGATAATTATGCCTGGATTGCTGATAATGGTTCAGGGTTGGTAAGAATAACTCCTGATAATAGATATGAGAAGATTTTCCCAAATGGTCCTGCAACAAATAATGTTTGGAGTATGGATATTCAGAATAATAATTTATGGGTAGCTCCTGGTGGTTATACAGGAGTATATGCTCCTAGTTTTAATGTTGACGGACTCTTTACTTATCAAAATTCTACTTGGCAAACATTCAATCATAATAATTATACACCACTGAATTTATCCTTCCATGACTTCACCAATGTTGCGATTAATCCGACAAATTCTTCACAGGTATTTTTTGGAAGCTGGGGTAGCGGCATTGTAGAATTTGACAATAATAGTTTTAATAAATCATATAATACATCAAACAGTTCTTTAAAAGCATTTCCTGACAGTGGAGTCTATATTGGCGGGCTGGCATTTGATACTGTTGGCGATTTATGGGTGGGTAATGCCCGTTGCAATAATTTACTTTCTGTGAAAACAAATAACAATAAATGGTATGGTTATAATATTCCAGCATGGAGTGCTGTTACTACTGAACTAACAAGTGTTATGGTGGATCCTAATAATTATATCTGGGAAATTTTTCGAGCTGGAGATATCGGAGTATTTAATTATAACAATACTTTTGATATTACTACGGATGATCAATCTACAGTTTTATCAACAACAATAGGGCAGGGGCATCTTCCCGGCCCTGCTCAATGTATGGCTACTGATCAAAACGGCGCAGTATGGGTAGGGACTCAAGCCGGCGTTGCGGTATTCTATTCTCCGGGAAGTATTTTTACACCAAATACCAATTACGATTGCCAGCAGATAATCATTGTTACTAATGGCAATGCCCAGTATCTATTGGGTGCTGAAGTGGTTACTGCCATAGCAGTTGATGGTGCGAATCAGAAATGGTTTGGTACGCAAACAGGTGGTGTTTACCTGATGTCTGCTGATGGGCTTACCCAGATTTATCACTTCGATATTACCAATAGCCCCTTGCTTTCCAATGATATTTTATCAATCAAGATCAACCAAAAGACGGGCGAAGTTTTCTTTGGCACTTCTCAAGGCATCGTTTCCTTTAAAGGCACTGCTACCGAAGGAAACAGTGGATGCGATGTCTTTATATACCCCAATCCTGTTCGTGCATCCTATACCGGAACCATTGGTATCAAAGGCTTGATGTCTGACATGATTGTTAAGATTACCGATATTACAGGCACTCTGGTCTATGAAACCACTGCACAAGGAGGTCAGGCAATATGGAATGGCACCAACTTCAAGGGAATAAGACCTGCCACCGGAGTTTATCTCGTATTTTGTTCCTCTGCTGATGGCACGCAATCCTGCACAGGGAAATTGCTTTTCATCAATTAGGGCTCTGTCTTCGGGAGAAGAATTAAAGGAATCTAAGTTATTAAGTAAGAGTTATGAGAATTGACTATATATTCCTAATTGATTTCTTCATCGTTTTATTGCAGGTACCTTAAAAAAGGCACTATCATAAAACGAGGAATTCAATATGTGATGAGAATAGAAATAAATTATATAATTTGATGTTATTTGGACAATTTTAACTTTATAAATGGTATATTTTTTTAAATGACTGTCGGTTTGTATAAACCAAATTTTGTCTTGTCATTCCTGACGAAGGAGGAATCCTATTGAAATATGGA
>Ga0206816_1112_pt2 | contig 20141 bp, 18 predicted proteins | sample Alteio_BWOrgCont_88_FD_152866 | JGI IMG/M metagenome (GOLD analysis project Ga0206816, IMG submission 152866) | Enriched cells from forest soil in Barre Woods Harvard Forest LTER site, Petersham, Massachusetts, United States -... | ecosystem: Environmental > Terrestrial > Soil > Temperate forest >... | reverse complement strand
TCGATTTGCCGACGAATTCAAGTTCAAGTTGATGATCTACGGAGGCCGCGAAGCCTATCGTGAACTTGGCTTGCTCAAAGGCATGCACGTTCCTGTGATCCTATCCGTCGACGTTCAGGACGCGCCAAGCAAAAAGATGGATACGGGCGAGGATGCGACTCCGCAGGAGGTCCTCAATGAGCGGTACGACCTTTGGCAAGAGCATTCGATGAATCCGAAAGTTCTCAATGACGCCGGCGTTCCTCTGGCCTTTAGCCTTGGATCGGGATTTGGCGACTACCTGAAGGGCATTCGAAAAATGATTACGACCGGGCTGCCGAGAGATGCAGCGCTGAAGGGAATGACTCTGGGAGCGGCAGGAATACTAGGCGTATCCGACAAGGTCGGCTCGATCGAGGTTGGCAAACTTGCGAACCTCGTGATCATGACGGGCGACTTTGCGGACGACAAGAGCCAGATCAAATCCGTCGTCGCGGAAGGAACTAAGATCGACTTGAATAACGGGGGGGCAAAGTGAAGTTCTTAGCTATGTTTGCCGTATTCGCTGCCGTCGGAGCAGCAATGGCCCAGAAGGCGCCGGTTGAAACCAACGCACTTCGAAAACCTAGCCTGGTTACCCACGGCGACGTCTTCATTAAGGACGCGCGCATCCTGACCGCCACGCACGGAACCATCGAGAAGGGATGCATCCTGGTTCGCGGAGGAAAGATCGTCGCGATTGGGCCAAACCTAAAGGCGCCGGCTGGTATCGCCGTGATCGATGCGACGGGCAAGGTCGTCAGCCCTGGAATCGTCGATGCGCATATTCACCGGGGGATCGATAGCACCAATGAGGGATCGGACGCGATCACGGCTGAGTGCCGAATCATCGACGTGCTTAACCCGGATAGCAAGACGATCTGGCAAGCCGTCGCAAGCGGCGAGACCTCGGGGATGGTGCTGCACGGCAGCGCAAATCCGGTGGGCGCGCAAAGCCTGGTGGTGAAGCTGAAGTACGGCAAGTCGGTTAACGATCTGCCGATCAAGGATGCGCCAAGGATGATCAAGTTCGCGCTCGGCGAGAACGTCACGCGCTCGGGTCAGCAGAACTCGGCTCGCTTCCCGCATACCCGCCTTGGCGTTGAGGCGGTGTACCGCCGTGCCTTTACTCAGGCGCAAGAGTACATGAAGAAGTGGAAGGACTACGAAGCTAAGAAGGCTTCCGATCCCAAGGCAGTTCCACCGCAACGCGACTTAAGGTTAGAGACGCTTTCCGACATCTTGAAGCGGAAGATTTGGGTGCAGTGCCACTCGTACCGCGCCGACGAGATCCTGATGATGGTCCGGCTGAGCCAGGAATTTGGCTACAAGATCGGGGCGATGCAGCACGCGCTGGAGTCATACAAGATCGCCCCAGAGATGGCGAAGGCCGGGGTTGGAGCTTCGATCTTTGCCGATGAGTGGGCTGGGAAGTTAGAGCTTTACGACTGCATTCCGTATGCGGCTTCAATCCTGCACAAGGCGGGCGCGAATGTGTCGATCAACACAGATGGCGTATCGGGAACGACCGCGATTAATATCGATGCCGCCAAGACGATGCGCTACGGTGGGCTAACTGAGCAGGAAGCACTTGACCTGATCACGATCAATCCGGCCCGCGAACTTGGTATCGCTCACCGGACGGGAAGCATCGAAATCGGAAAGGACGCCGATTTGGTCGTTTGGGACGGGCATCCGCTCAGCGTCTACTCGCACGTAGATACCACGCTCATCGAGGGCGAGGTTTATTTCCAGCGGCGGGATGCATTTGGCTTGGACGCCAAATCGACATTCAAAACGAAGCTGGACCCCTTCACATACATGGCGAACGAGGAAGTGCCGAAGAAATCGGACACCTACGCGATCATGGGAGCGACGATTCACACCGTGTCCGGGCCGGTCATCAAGAACGGCACTGTCGTGGTGTCGAACGGCGTGATCAAGGCGGTCGGGGCCAAGGTGGCGATTCCGGCCAACGCGGTTAAGGTAGATGCCCACGGCATGAACCTGTATCCCGGGTTTGTCGATGCAGGGACGACGCTTGGTCTGATCGAGTTCGGTCAGGTTGGTCAGGCTAGCGATGAGCGTGAGCTTGGCGCGAACCAGCCGGATTTGGTTGCAGTTACGGCCGTTCAAGCGCAGAGCGAGCATTTGCCCTCCACTCGAAACCAGGGGATTTTGACTGCGCTTACCGCGCCGAGAGGCGGATCCGTTTCCGGACAGGCGTCGGTGATCAACCTCGCCGGCTGGACCAGCGAACTGATGGGGCTTAAGCGTAAGGCTGGATTGTCGATCAACTGGCCGGGCGGGGGAGGATTCAACTTCGATGGCGGTGAGCAGATCGAGGATGACGACGATGGCGACGGAGCGGGCACCGCAACCGAGCGTTGGGAGCGGGCGAATCGAGCCGATACCGACGACATGGGCGGAAACCCGCAGCGCGGGCAACGGAATCGGCAAGGTGCTGGTGCCGCCGGCGGCGCGCAAGCAACCACTACGAGCAGCGGGGCGCCGGATGTGGAACTGGTGTTCGACCGTGCGATCAAGTATGGCAAGCAGCATGACGCCATCGATCTTGAGATGGAGGCGATGCAACCGTACGTGAAGGGACAATTGCCGATCTTCATCCACACAAATGCGGCGGCATCGATTCGAGGGGTCGTGGCGTTCGCGAAGAAGTACAAGGTCAAGGTTGTTATCGAGGGTGGAAGCGAAGCTTGGCGAGTGGCGAAGCTGCTGGCCGACAACAAGATTCCGGTCGTGCTGACCGCTGCCGGTAAATCGACGCTCACCGCGAATACGACGGTCAACGATTGGGACCCATACGACACGCCTTATGCTGTGCCTGCGCTATTGAAGCGGGCGGGAGTCCAGTTCTGCTTCCAAAGCGATGGCTATGCCGACTCGATGAATCTTCCCCAACGGGTTGGCGAGTCGTGTGCTTACGGCCTCTCGCCGGATGACGCGATCAAGGCGCTGACGCAGTCGGCCGCCGAGATTCTTGGCGTCTCCGACAAGATCGGCTCGATCGCCCCCGGCAAGCTCGGAAACTTCCTGATCTGCGATGGCGATCCGCTCGAACTGACCTCGAACATCCGCTACATCTTCGTCAACGGGCAGCCCGTAGAGATGAAGAGCAAGTTCACGAGATTGCGTGACCAATACATGAAACGCCTTTAATCGGGGAGCGCGGACACACCTGTCCGCAAATGGAACGCGGACACACTTGTCCGGCCTTTTCCGGAGGCGTCCCGGAGGCGGACGGGGCGTCCGCGATCCATTTGCGGACAGGTGTGTCCGCGCTCCCTTATAGGGATTCGAGCCAAGCCTCAAGGTCCCGGGGTCTTGTGAATCTCAAGACCTTGGGGCCGTCGGGATTGGTGGACCACTGGGCGATTTTGCTGTGTTTGCTTTTGAACGACTTGAAGTGCCACAGGAGGATCGACTCGCGGGTGAACATGCCTCTGAAGGTCTCGATGTTGCCGTTACAGATCGGCCTTTTATCGATCGAGCGCTGAATGCATCGGCGCAGTAGGCGGGCGAAGGAGAACCAGCGAGGGTAGTCGAGGGCCACGATCAGCTCTACGGATGCGAGCGGCACGTCTCGCCAGGTGCCGTAGGCAGTATCGAGGATCCACTCAGGCTGTTCGCAGATCGCTTGTATTCGCCGCCGCTGCTCATCTACTGGAACCGTGATCCAGCCTGGGTCCCAGGTCAAGTCGTCGACTGAGTGCCACTGGATGCCCGTCTTTTCACCAATCTTCTCGGCCAGTGTGGTCTTTCCGGAGCCGGTGACCCCGTAGACCATGATTCGATTTGCGGGCCGGCTAGGCATGTCCAACAAAGGTCGGGCCGTCGGGAGAACTGAAGCGTGCTGTGTACGTGAAGCGCACATCTACCTTGCCATCCTCAAATTTGCTGACGATAGTGATACCGGACGGGCTCTCCGTGTACCGGATCTTCATCTCGTAGGTGTCGCCCGTTGTCCAGCCTCCAATTGCGGCAATACGCCTGCCGATATTGCCTTCGATCGACGTGGTGCCCCAGGCCCAATACCCTGCGCCGGCGCGGATCGAGCGATCGCCCTCAGCGCTTCGCATGGTGAAAGTACAGCCGGCGGGCTCGAAGTCGAAGATGCACGAATTGATGTCTCCTCCGCCGCTACTTCGCTTGAACATTTTCCCGGCAACCTTCGCAACCGCTGGTGATACAGTCTTGCCGGCTGGTCCAGGAAGAACAAGGGAGCGCAGCTTTTGTTGCAAGGCTTCTTGCGTGCAAGTGTATTCGGTTAGCGGTTTGTTCGTCGCTTTCAGAAGCAGATGCTCCCAGACGAGGTTCATAACCGCTTGCATGTCGCCTGTGGATGAGGTGATCGCAACGACCATGTTGAATTCAGGGATCACGATACAGAACTGACCGAATGCGCCGTCGCCTCGAAAGCAGTTGTGCCGGCATCGCCAGAACTGGAAGCCATAGCCTTGGGCCCAGTCGGAGTCGCCGTCATCGCCGTTGGACACTTGGAAGCTCGTCGCCAAGTCGAACCAGCCCTCATTCAGCAACCGTTGGCCAGCCCACACCCCGCGGTCGAGATAGAACTGTCCGAAGCGGAGGATGGACTCGGTTGTGATACGCAGCTCAGATGCGCCGATACTGGCGCCCTTAGGACAGGTCGGCCAAACCGCGTCAACGATGCCGATTGGATCGAGAAGTCTCGGCTTTAGGTAATCGAGAGCGGAGAGACCGGTGACTTTCTTGACGATCGCGGAAAGCGTGTAACTCGAGCCGTTGTTGTAGAGAAAGTGGGTTCCAGGCTCATGCACGACCTCGCGGGCAAGGAAACCCCGGACCCAGTCGCCATCCTCACGGTCGACCATATCCGTCGACATGTTGTCGACGTCGTGCCCGGTCGACATCGAAAGTAGATGCCGGACCTTCATCGCCTTCAGATTCTCGGAGGGTTTCTTTGGCGTTTCGTCAGGAAAGATCGAAATTAGCGTGTCGTCGATGCTAACAAGCCCATCTTGGACTGCGAATCCGATGGCGGTCGATGTGAAGCTTTTGCTGAGCGAGTACAGCAGGTGAATGTCCTCGCGCCGGTAAGGGTTCCACCAACCCTCGGCCACAACCTGGTGGTCTTTGAGGATCATCAGGCTGTGAAGTTCGAGACTTGCTGCCTCTACAGCCTCAACAAAACTGAGGATGTTGGCTGATGAAAGGCCGGTGGATTCCGGGGTGGCGCGGGTCAGTTCGACAAAGGTATCCGGCATCTATGACGAAACCATACCACGGCTATTGCTGCGTTTCGACCTTGAGCCTCGGATCTGGCTTGGTCTTCCTGAGTCCTGCCCGCTCAAAACCTTTCTTGATGACGGGATTGGCGGAGTTGATGCGCCATATTAGACCGGATCGATAGTTTTCGGTGGCGCACAGCATCATTCCGAGATCGAGACCTAAAACGTCACCATCGATCCAGTTGCGGCTGGGATTCAGCGAATCCGGGAAGCCGTACTTTCCCCAAGCGGCTGGATATTCGCGACGAAGCGCGGCGGCGAATGAGGCAGCCTCTTTTGGAACTGCCGGCATTGCTGCCAAGGGGCCAGTCGGGCAAACGGTGCCGTCGTCGTTGATCCAACCGGGCGCTCCGAACGCGTTATAGCCGTCCGGGCCGTCGCACGCGTTGAGCCCCCAGAAGTCGGGACCGTAACCCTTGAAATTCTTCGGGTTGTCGATGCAGTACTGGCGATTTGCGAGGGCGTCGTTCCGCTCCTCGATCGAATAATCGTAGCCAAGCCGGTCTCGCCGGCCGCGAAAATCGTAGAAGCCCTCCGACATCTCGTGCATGAAGATCGGTCCGCCGGCGATGAAGTCGATGCCCTTGTAGGTGAGAGCCGGCCTATTAACCTTGTCCCAGCCCGCATTCGTAATGTCGGTGAGGCCGTAAGCCTGGATGTAGAGGAACTTCGCCTCGTTGAAGTCGGACCATCGCGCGTTGATGAATCCATCCTCGGGGTGCCATCCCATGCAAAGGTGAATCGCATTCGGCTGCCTGCCGCCGTCGGTCAGCATCCAATTCCAATCGATTCGCTTCTCAAAGGCTTCGGCATCCCTAGTGACAATCGGGTCCTTCCAATAGCGCTCGGCAAACAGGATGCCGGCGAGGCAGAGGCTTGTGTCGACGCTGCTGGCTTCGGATTTCCACTGACGCTCGCCGGTCTTCCAGTTTGCAAAGTGGTAGAGCCAGCCATGGGACTGCTGCCAAGTCGTAAGCAGATGCGCGAGCGTGGTCTTAGTTCGATCCAAGGCATCCTGTTTACTAAGCCACTTGTGTTCGACGCCAATGGGGTATGCAATGAGGGCGTAGCCGACGGCAGCGCAACTCGCGATGTCATGGGTATCCGGGCCATCTGCGTTTGTAGCTCGATCCTTGGTGAATCCGGTAACCGAGTCCGACTCGTTCCAAAAGAAGTTGACGGCACGATGCTGGACGTCGTCAAGAATAGAAGGTCCGGCAAGCACGGACGCAAGGCTAATTAAAGCTGAGATCATCATTGAACTGAACCGATTCAGCACAGTTTAACACAACGGGTGTTGGGTGTTGGGTGTTGGGTGTTGGGTTGTAGTTTCCCAGGATCCTGTACCACGGCACTCGTTTTCCTGTTGGGTTTCTACTCCCCAGTTTCGTTGTCCCGAGCGTAGGCTTCTTTCACCTCTTCTGGTGTTTGATAGCCTAGGCTCATGTGGATTCGCAACTCGTTGTAGAGTTTTGCATATGCCCCTATAGCGGTGCGGGCATCGCGGATGTTGTTATATTCGGTCCGAACGATTTCCTCCCTTCTGAATGTTCTATTGAGCCTTTCGGCGTACCCGTTCTCCCAAGCCTTTCCTGCTGCCGCCATGCTGACGGTGACCCTCAGGCGGATAAGTCGCAAGGTGTACAGGTCAGCAGCGTAGGGCTTTCCCTGGTCCGAGTGATGGATTTCAGGTGTTCCTTTGAGCAGACTCATCTCCAAAGCTTCCCGCGTGAGAAGCGCGTTGTTCGAAAACGACAGAGCCAGCCCCATGACTCGGCGTGTGTACATGTCCTCGACGAGCGCCAGGAAGGCCTTGCGGCCGCCAATGAAGAGTTCCAGGGTGTCGGCAACCCAGACCTGGTTAGGGCGGTTCACGAGCAGCTCCTTTACGATGTTTGGATATCTTTCGTGCTCGTGCCTTGAGTCTGTAGTTCGACTTCGAGCGGGGGCTCGCCGGCCCAAAATGCCTAGCTGTAAGTACACCTGGCGGACATTTGCGCGAGTGCAGGCGGCTCGCTGACGGACCAGCAGGTGATACATCAGGGTGGCGCCGAACGTTGGAAACGTTACCCTGTTGTGCTCTATGAGGCTGGATAACCGCTGTAAATCCACCCGGGATCGCCCCTTGTAGAGAACCGTACTGCGTGGAACTCCCAGCAAAAGGCAGACTCTGCGAACCGGATAGACTCGGCCAAGGTCGCGGGAAATGCGGATGCGCTCAACTAAAGGAGCCTCTTGGACGCTTTTTTTAAAATGTCCAACTCCATATGCTGTCGACCAATCTCCTGCTCCAGCGCAGAAATCCGATCCTTGTCCGTAACACTCGGGCCAAAGATCTGACCTCCGCGTTCTAAGAACTGGTCCCTCCAAATCCCCAGAAGTGAATCTTTGATCTGATGTTCGCGAGACAGCTCGGCGATGGTTCTCTGTCCAGACACAATCTGGACACAAACCCTCAACTTGAAATCCGGCGAGAAAGAACGGCGGTTCTTTAACTTCTTTTCTGACATACGGCTTCTCCATTTTCCCTCTAAGCCGCTGGTACAGAAACCCGGTTAACTACAGGTGATGGGTGATGGGTGTTGGGTGTTGGGTGATGAGTTGAGAGAAGCGGTGTCTACATTGCCGGGTTGTCGTGACAAGGGCCTTGCCGTGTTCGGCCATTGCGAATCGTTCCAATTTGGTTAGATGCCTTCCCAGGCGGGGCCTTTCATTCTCACGTCCGGGAGCCGCGCTTAACGCGCGCAGTCCGGGCAGAGCGACTTGACTCGGCCACACAAACATTGGCCTCAGACAAGAAGTCGCTCAGGTAGCCCGGCCTAGGCTTGCTACGCGGCTCGGGGACGTGAGAATGAAAGGGGAGATTCTTTCCAGAGGAGAGCCGTGTTGATGTCGCGATGGCTCATGCTCCGTACTCCGATCAAGTAGGCGAGAATGAAGGGGAAGCCTTTTTCCGGATGGGAAACACGTGATGTCCAGAGAGTGCTGAGTAGTGGAGAATGGGTGTAGTGGTGGTTTGGACTTCTAGAATTATGGGGTTAGTCGGGTTATGCGTTCTTGGTTGCGCTCAGGCGCCGAGGGGTGCTGTTCGGCCCCGTCTAGGCCGGACGCAGGCTTTGTTGGTGGCGGGGGCCCGTGATCAGTTGACTTGGGGGACTCGGTACGAGCCCGCTTATGTGAAGATTGCTTACCCGGGCGGGGACCCTCCCCGAACTCAAGGCGTCTGTACGGACGTGGTGGTTCGAGCCTATCGGAACGCAGGCTTCGACCTTCAAAAGCTAATCCATGAGGATATGAAGGCTGCTTGGGGCGCCTATCCTCGCTATGCGGACAAGAAGGCGCCGGACAGCAATATCGATCACCGCCGAGTTCCGAATCAGAAGGCGTATTTCAAGCGGCACGCGTTGTCACTTACGTTGAAATGCGACAGTCCTAAGGATTGGCAGCCCGGCGATATCGTGGAGTGGAAGCTGGTAAACGGCAGGGATCACACCGGGATTCTCACCGACAAGCTCGATGGCGATGGCTACCCATACGCCATCCACAATATCGGCGATGGCCCGCAAGAAGAGGATGTTCTTCGAACCTGGACCTGGAAGATCGTCGGCCACTTTCGTTATCCCCGGCGGTGAAGGGACCAGGGAACTAGGGAACAAGGGAACTAGGGAACAAGGGAACAAGGGAACAAGGGAACTAGGGAACTAGGGAACTAGGGAACAAGGGAACTAGGGAACAAGGGAACAAGGGAACAAGGGAACTAGGGAACAAGGGAACAAGGGAACAAGGGAACAAGGGAACAAGGGAATTTGGGAATTTGGGAAATGGGCTTTTTCCGGGCATTGATCCCTTGTTCCTTATTTCCCTTGTTCCCTTGAAGCAGTTTTCTCGTATATGGATTAATGGGCGCTCACACTATTCATCACGTCACTGCGGTTACCGCGCAGATCGGCCAGAACCTTGAGTTCTACACTCAGACTTTAGGGCTGCGGTTGGTTAAAAAGAGCGTCAATCAGGACGACGTGAGCGCATACCATCTGTTTTATGCGGACGCGGTCGGTTCGCCGGGAACGGATATGACCTTCTTCGACTGGCCGACGATTGGTGCGAATTCCCCCGGCGCCGGCACGGTGTCGCTGACGTCGTTTCGGGTTCCTGGCGAGTCGCTTGAGTGGTGGGAGGCACGACTCGAAGCGGCCGGCGCGTTTCCGGAGACCGATCGCGATGAACTTGGGCGAGCGCGAGTTCAGTTTACGGACCCTGAAGGCCAGAGGCTGGAACTTGTGGACGACTTCAAGATCCCGGGAGGATCGTCAAATCCTTGGACGGACCGTGTTCCTGCCGAGAGAGCGGTGCGTGGCATCGTCGGCGTGGACCTCGTGAGCGCTCGTCCGACCGCCACCAGTCGCGTCCTGACTGAAATCCTCGGGTACACGTTCGTGCCCGGCTCTGAGGGGACCTTCGAGACGTCCGATGACGACCACTATGCTTGCATCAGGCTATACGACCCGGAGGGCCAGCGCGTCGGTCGCGTCGGCGCCGGGGGTGTGCATCACGTTGCTTTTCGGGTTTCTGACGACGACGAACTGAGCGAGCTCCAAGCCAAAGTAGAGGCTGCCGGCCTTTCGACCTCTGGTTACGTCGACCGATTCTATTTCCACAGCGTTTACTTCCGAGAACCTGGCGGCGTACTGTTTGAACTAGCAACCGATGGCCCCGGCTTCGCCAGCGATGAAGCAGTGGAAGACCTCGGCCGCCACCTCGCCCTGCCTCCATTTCTAGAACCCAACCGCCAAGCGATCGAAGCCGGGCTCAAGCCCTTGCCAAGCATGGCCTGAAAAAGTCTCACGCAAAGACGCAAAGAACGCAAAGGGGTGAGTTGTTTTAGGCAATGGGCGTTTGGGCCTCAGTGCCTGTGAGGGGCTCGCAATGCCCATCTTTGCGTACTTTGCGTCTTTGGTGCGCCATTCCGGAACCATTAACTTTGCGGGAGATTGCCCAGCGGTCACGATAGAATGCTGAACGGTATCAGCAAGGGCCTTTTAGCCTGTACACTGAAGGGCAATGTTGGAAGATGCACTTCCTATGGGCCCCATCGTCGTGGACCCTTCGAACCGTGCTTTATCAAACGCGTACGGATACTTCGAGGGGGATACCGGTGCGTTCGTCATTACGGATGTCCTCACGCCGAGGCCGTGGATCAACGTTCTCTCGAACGGTATTTATGGGGTGGTCCTTAGCCAGACGGGGGGCGGATTCTCGTGGGCGGATAATTGCCAGCTCTTTCGCCTGACTCGGTGGGAGCAGGACCTGGTCCAAGACGCATACGGCCGGTTTTTATACGTTCAGGACTCCGATGACCTGGCCGACCTATGGTCGACCACATACCAGCCAACCAGGCGGAAGGCAGAGTTTGACCAAGTTCGGCATGCCCTGGGCGCGACGACCTTCACGCGCCAATTTATGGATCTTGAGACCCGGCACACCGTGTTTGTTCCCGAAGATCGAAGCGCCGAAGTTTGGATTGTGGAAATCGAGAACCGAAGCGAGCGAACGCGTAATTTGAGGCTGGGTTGCTATTTGGAGTGGCACCTGGGTGGCATCGGCGACTGGCACCGCGAGTTTCATCGGCTGTTTATGGAGAGCCGAAAGTATGGCAAGACGCTTGTCGCATGGAAGCACCCGGGATTGGTGGAGCATCGACGCACCCAGGTGATTGAGCCGGACCGGGCTTTTGTATCGTGGTCAGGCGTCGAGGATGTCACCTGGATAACGGACAAGCAAGAGTGGTTGGGCCGAAACGGCTCGCCATCCTTGCCCAAGGCGTTTTCCGATGCAGTGGCAGAATCCGCAACGCCGAGATGGGATGACCCGATCGCGGGAGGACTGGCTGACCTGACTTTGGCGCCGGGCGAAACCAAACGGGTAGTGATCACCATCGGCAGCGCACCATCGGAAGAGGCGACTCTAACTTTAGCATCCGAATTCGATGGCGCCTCGGCCCAGGCGGAACTTGCCAGAACCCTAGAGGTTTGGCAAAAGCGATGCAACGGCGCAAAGGTCCGCACTGGGGACCCGGCAATCGACCTGATGTGCAACACATGGCTGCCGTACCAGGCGATCGCGGGCAGGCTCAATGCGAAGTGTGCCTACTACCAACAGGGTGGCGCCTACGGATATCGCGATCAATTGCAGGACAGCCTGATGCTTCTCGATTGGGATCCGGAGCGGACCCTTGTTCAGTTGGGACGCCATGCAGAGGCGATGTATGAGGACGGCGGCGTGCGCCATTGGTGGCATCCTGGCACAGACATTTTTGTACGAAGCCACCACAGCGATACCTGTTTATGGCTGGCCTACGGAGTGCTTGAGTACATCGAAACATCGGGCGACTCATCGGCAATGGATTTGGAGTTCTCCTACCTGAGCCGAGAAACGGAGAAGCCTGGGGACACCGGGACGCTTTGGGCTCACTGCCTACGTGGGATCGACAGGGCGCTCGACAAGCTATCTGAGCGAGGCTTGCCATTGATCGGGGCGGGAGACTGGAACGATGGACTCAGCCATGCCGGACTCGACGGCTTGGGTGAATCTGTTTGGCTTGCCATGTTTATGTACGACATCCTCACGCGGTGGCAACCGGTTCTAAATCGGACAGGACATGGGAACATCGCCTGCCGGTTTGCATGCGCGGCCGAATCTCTGAAAGTGGCAGTAAACGAGCACGCCTGGGACGGCGAGTGGTACATCGGCGGGACGCGCGACGATGGAAAGCCGTTTGGGAGTCGAGATTGTCATGAGGGAAGGATCTTCCTGAACCCGCAGACTTGGGCGGTTATATCTGGGATTGCGCCAAAAGAGCGTGCAATACGGGCGATGCAATCGGTACGGGAGCACCTCGTGAAGCCTTATGGGGCGTTGCTGCTGCAGCCTGCCTACTCCTGTGTTGATCCATACATCGGCTACATCACCCGATATGCGCCAGGTCTGAGGGAAAACGGCGGCGTATATAGCCACGCCTCAACTTGGGCGATCAAGGCGTTTGCGATGATGGGAGACCAAGCCACCGCCAAGGAGATCTACCGAGGAATGCTGCCTCCCCTGAGGGCAGAAGCCGATGCCGAGTTGTACGCGGCCGAACCGTACGTCATGCCGGGGAACGTTGACGGCCCCGATTCCCCCTACGCCGGTCGCGCCGGCTGGACCTGGTACACCGGTTCGGCGGGCTGGATGGTCCGTGTCGCGAGGATGCTGACTTAGGCCTCAGACGGGCTCGACGAACTCCATCATGTAACCCTCGTCCTGGAACGCCACTCGAAGGAATTGCCTAGTTGCATTACTGCTTGGGGTTACCCAGCCATCAATGACCATGGCTTCTAGCGTTTCGATGGCGCTGGCAAATGCCGCGGATGCGTCGTCTCCGAAGACGCCCCTTTGACATATTTTCCAGACCACGTCGGCGATGTCGCGCATGTCGTGGTACTTGCCAAGGACTTCTGTGAGCATCTCGTAGAGACCGAGGAGCGGAAGGTGACTCTTGCCTCTGACGAAGCATCGAATCGGATGAACCTGGCCCTGATCGTAGAACGAGACGTAATCGTGCTGCGCCCCTTCAACGTTTAGGTGAAAGACGTTGTTCTTTGAGATCTGCCAATCAGTGCGATCATCAGAGAATCGTTCGATCATATGCCTTACGTGGCCAAGGTTCCAGGCGGCGGCTCGAGCGACGCCCGGCGTGACATCTCTCGCGAACCCACCGGTGCTTAGCCATCGGAAGGCATCTTCGGCGTCAAGGCTCAAGCCGGCGTCCGCCGCGATTTTGGAGCAGTTTTCGCGCAGGTCCGTGAAAACTGCGTTTGCTGAATACCAGTAGTCAGCAAAGCGGATGTGATGGCCAACTTGGAATTTGTAGGCGTTGTCGTATTCCCGGTGAAGCCAGTCTGGATTTTTCTCCCCTTTCCTAAGTTCTAGAATCGTAAAAGCAGCACGTCGCGCTCCGGATTGAGCGAGGGTCAAGCCGGCTGATAGGATTGGATCTGCGAAACCGGCTGAATCACCGGCCAGAAACCAATTCGTGCCTGAGGCTCGCTCGGCAAAGAAACTCCAGTCGCGAGTAGTTGACAATCTGTCCTCGCGCGTCGCATTTTGGGTCAGCCTTGCTACGAGAGGTTCTTCGGCAATGGCTTTGGCGTAGAGCTCTTCCAGCTTCTTTCCGCTGTGCTTGAGATACTCGGCGGCGGTGACCAACCCGATCGAGGTACGCGTTTTCCCGACGGGAATGAACCAAAGCCAACCCCAGCCCAGGCTCATCACCTGGATGCGGGTTCCGCCTGTCCCTATGTTGACGGCCCAATCTGCGTTTTGCCAGTAGTCCCAAGCCGCGACATTGCGAAGCGAAGTTGGGCTGGTTATTTCGATTCCCAGGTTACGACGAAAGAGTGGACCGGCGGTGCAGTCACAGTAGAAGTCTGCGGTGATAGTTCGGTCTTCACCCCAATCCGGTGATAAGCTGCCGTCGGACAGAGGTTTGATCTCGAGACCGGTAACTCGGTTTCCGTCGGTTGCCATCCCGGCAACTGAAACCTCTTCAAGAACAGTGCAACCCATGTGGCGAGCATGGTCAAGGAGGATCTTGTCGTAGACGCTTCGGTCTACTTGAAAGGCCGTCTTCTGGCGCTGGCCCTCGTATTTAGCGGGCCTCGGGGGATTGGAGTATGTAGCGCCTGCTAGGAAATTGAAATCCCAAAGGTCGTCAGTGATGCCCCACCGGTAAGTTGCGCCGATCTTCACGGGAAAATCAGCGGCCTCTACCTCATCCCAAATCCCCATTTCATTGAGGATCTCGCATACCGCCGGCAGTTGACTTTCCCCCACGTGATCTCGTGGGAAGCGTTCCCTTTCAATAATGACTACTTTGATTGAGGGGTCATATTTGACTAGCAAGCATCCGAGGGTAGCGCCTGCCGGACCACCCCCTGCGATTGCGACATCAAACCTCAAGTTAGCCCCCCGGGCCGCCGCGCATCTGCTTCTTCCGTGCTTCTTCTGCCGTGTTCGGCGTTCCAGAAGGGACGCCAACTGCCACACTCATCGTCTTCCACATCGAGTCTACGGCGGCTTGATTGCCTTTGGTAAAGTCCAAAAACTGTTTTTTCTGCTCGGCGCTTAGTTTGCTGTAGTCGCCGCCGACGGAGTCATACGCTTTTCGAAGCGTTTCCATACTGGCTACATCTTGCTTCGATGCGACCTCGACGGACTGCTTACCAGCGCCGCAGCCAGCTACAAATCCCGTTGCTGCAAGGGCCACCAAAAGGATCCCTGCGTTCTTCAAATCTGTTTTCATAGTCGGTGTCCGATTATTCGGAGTCAGATCCCTTTTAGGGATCTGACTCAGGTGAGTTACTTAACGAAGCTCAACGGGAATGGCGACTTGTGTATATTGGCCGTTGACTGCACCGCCTTGCAAGTTGGTGCAGGTGGAGTCGATCCAGTTCTGATCGCTTGGCCCAGTGTCCGGCCCCAGGTCTGCTCTTCGATAGCCGAAGAATGTGTATTGAGTTGGATCGCTTAGCGAACAAGCCGCTGCCCAAGAAGCCCTTTTGGCATGACTATCGCCATAAACACCAACGATCGCCTTGTCACCCCATTTTCCACCGCCAATAGCATAGTTCAAGCCCTTCGATATGCCGCCTGGCTCGCCCCAAACTAGCGGAGTTTGATAGGTCGGGCCGCTACTTCCGCCTCCGTCCCAGCTATTGCAGGGGCACCAGTCGGCATAAATGGCCTTTCCTTCTATGATCAGACCTTGGGATGCCGGCTGAGCATACAAGCTGTTTGGCACGCCAGGATTGCCCCAGGCGTTCGCGATAAAAAATTGGTTGATGCGCTGGTATCCGCGTTCGTGAGGCGTGTTACTCGGATCAATTTTAAAACCAAGGGCAGCCGCATTTAGCGGGTCTGATGCGTAGTCAAGGTACTTCGCAGCCGGATTAACCGGATCAACACTTACCTGGCCATTCTTGACATACGGGTCAAGAACGTTACGCCATGTGTGACAGCCAAAAATAGCTCCGCCGCAGTCGGTCTGAGGACCGCCGTTGCTGAGCGGATATGGCGGAGAGTTTACGTCATCGTTGTCGTTCGAGTACATGAACATTGCGGTTCCCAACTGCTTCATTTGGGAAAGTGCGACGGTTACTTTCGCCGCAGCCTTTGCTTGCGCGAAAACAGGGAAGAGAATAGCAGCGAGGATCGCGATGATCGCGATAACGACAAGAAGTTCAATAAGTGTGAAGGCGCGTTTTATAGTGGATCGATTCATGGAATCACCTCTTTGTGAAGGAGTGCTAGCGAAATGATTGAGTTGGGACTCTAAGTTTCATGACGAATTGGATAATTGCGAGGTCGAACCTCGCACATCGAGTCGGGGCGGGAAAACGATTTGGTGAGGCCCGGAGAATCCGTCTCCGTTCACTACTTCCAGCAACAACTGGGTTGCGCGTCGAGCCATCTCATCCATGGGTTGGCAAACGCTTGTGAGTGCAGGGGTAACACGCTCACAGGCTTGGGAACTGTCGAAGCCAACTACCGAGATGTCTTCGGGCACCTGCAAGTCTATGCCGGCCAGGACTTTCATGCAGATAAAGGCGTCGTCATCGGACCAAACAAAAATTGCGGTTGGCCGATCGGCACGGCGCATCAAATTAATGAGTGCCTGCGATTGATAGTCTGGCGTGGCAGGCAACACGTAGTCGGGGTTGTATTCGATGCCGGCTGCTTCGAGGGCGCTTCGGTAGCCGCTGTGGCGATCGTTGGAGGACACGGACCTTGCCGCGCCTTTTAGCATTGCAATTCGTTTGTGGCCAAGGTCAATCAAATGGTTCGTGGCAATCTTGCCGCCCATAAAGTTGTCGAGGTCGACGAAAGGTATAGAGGGGTCTTCCGAGCGGCTGAAAAACAGCACGACGGGGAACTTGCGGGCGATCAGCAGTTCCATCATTTCGTCGTGAGCATCCCTGAGAACGAGGGCGCCATCCACGCGTCCGTCGGTCAGTGCGTCTGCTTCCGCAATGAGGTCGGATGCAATCTTGGTATGGAGCATCAGATCGACGCCGGCTTGGACACAGCCATCGCAGACTCCGCGCATGACCTCGCCGATAAAGGACGAAGAAGACCGGAAATAGTCGGCATATTGGAAAACGACCGCGATGGTATCGGTTCGCTTTCTGAGAAGCATCCTTGCAAGGGCGTTTGGGCGGTAATCGAGGTCACGCGCGGCTGCCAAGATCCGCTCGGAGGTCTGAACGCTAATTCTGGCTTCCTCGGCACGGCCGTTGAGGACGTAACTGACCGTCACTTTGCCTACTCCGGCACGCTTTGCAACATCGCTTAACGTTTTCCGCTGACTCATTGCTGAACGCCTTCTGCAAGCATTGTACGCGCAGTTTTGGCGAATGAGTAGTAAAGCCCTGTCCGTAGACTCAAAGGTATAGAAATCAATCTGCCTACAGGGGATTGGATCAGCTTCATTGCCGTTATGCTGGGCAGAATATCACCGCCCAAGCTACAATTAGATTTTACTGAATGCGTTCAGCAAAGTCAAGGAAGGGTGAGGCGTTTGGCGTTCGGCGTTCGGCATTTGGGAGCTATTAGAGCATCTGACACACTGACTAGACACGACCGAGCGCCGAACGCCGAGGTAGTGTATCAGTTTGAAATGGGTCGCAAGGAGATTGCGGCTATCGCTTTCGCTTGATACTAAATATCACAAAGACGCATAGCGGCGCAGCCGATACAGCTAATAAGTTAGGCGTCAATGGTGCCGGGTATCGATCCTTAACGTAACATATGCCAATGATCCAGAGGGCCACAATACAGACCACCTCTGCTGTTACGTCAATCCAGTGTCGCTTCATACCTTCAGTATAAGGGCTGTTTGAGGTTCTAGTTTCCTAGAACCTTTCCTATAAGCTCTTCAGTAGTCCAAGCGTGATCCGTTAGTCCAGCGGCCATTGCGGGGGTTGTAGGGGTTCTGTAACCGCCGCCTTCGTTTGAGTTCTTGGTGAGGGTCTGGTGAGGTCGGCAGAAGTTGTAGTAAGCAGCGTATAGGCTGAACGTTGCCGTGTGGTTCTCAAGCTTCTTGGAGAAAGCATTCGTAAGCCGTGTGTATCGTCGGCATCCCATGCGGATATTCAGGTTCTGCCTTTCGACATGCGAAGTGGAGATTAGGGAATCCATGGGATCGCCGGTGACTGCCTTCGTGTGGCATCCAGTGCATACGGCAGGGCTGTAGCGCTTCTGTGCGGCGATGTCCTCTCCGTAGGTCTTTATGATCTGGCCGTAGTCTACGTTGGGGCCAAAAGCGATTTTAACGGCTTCGTTGTAGAGTCCTAGTCCATCGCTGGAAAGCTGAACGCGGTTCTTGAGTCGATAGGCCAGGTCGTCAATGAAGTCCCGGCAGGTTGAGTTATCTCGGAGTCCAACGTTCCAAGTAATCATCAGCTTTGAATCGGAGTCGATTGCAGTCCACGTCCAGCAGTCGCCATGGCCCTCGGCTTTCTTCTCAGCAGTTACCTGCTTTTCTTTGCAGCCAACGAAGGACCATATTTCATCAACCTGAACCAGAAGCGAATCAAGATCCTTCACGTTCTCGGAATGCCAGTCGGCGCAAGCATTGCCGACTTCAACAACGAGCTTAACAACTGTGTTGATCGCGCAATCGCAAAGTCTTGCCGTGGCCCTGATCGAATTGCCCTCGCAGATGCAGCGGATGATTTGGGCTTTAGCGGCGGCTTTCTTCTGGTTCACAATATGATAAGTATACATGAGGGTAGAGCTTATGTCAATGCTGGTATCTATTGTTTTTATGCCAGCATTATGATAATATACTAGCATGGAAGAGAACAATCAGGGCGTGGAGACAAAAACTCCAAGCGCAGGGCGCGCAAAGTCAGGAGCCGCTAGAATGGCGAGTCTAAAGCCGGAGGAGAGATCAGCACTAGGGCGGAGTGCCGCCAACAAGAGATGGACCGGGCCAACAGCGGTTGAATCTATTACCGAGATTAAGGACATCATCCTCGCGAACGGAGATATCGCCATTCCTTGCGCTGTTCTAGACGGCGAAATACGGGTTTTAACTCAGAACGGCGTGTTGAAAGCTGTAGGACGTGTTGGCCGACCACAGAAGGCTATGGGTCTCGATAACGACCAGATGCCGCCCTTTCTTGCCGCCCAGAATATTCGAAAGCACACTCCAGACGAGGCCTTTGAAATGTGCGTTCCCATACCGTTCAAATTAAAATCGGGGCTCTATTCGTGGGGATATCGCGCGGAGTTGTTGCCGCTTGTTTGCGAGGGTTATCTGAAGGCCCAGGACGAAGGCGAATTGCTTCCCAACCAGAAGGTAGTAGCTGACAGGTGTGCAATCCTTGTACGCGGACTTGCGAGAGTCGGAATTATCGCACTCGTTGACGAAGCGACCGGGTACCAGAAGGAACGAAAACGAGACGCGCTTGCCAAGATTCTTGAGGCGTACATTGCGAAAGAACTTCAACCATACGTGAAGACATTCCCGGTCGAATATTACGAAAACCTGTTTCGTTTGCGTGGTGTTGATTTTTCCACAACCACTGTTAAACGCCCGTCGTATTTTGGCACGTTAACCAACGATATCATATATAGCCGATTAGCTCCCGGTGTTCTTGATGAACTCAAGCGAGCTATTCCGAGAAATGCGAAAGGTCGCCCTGCGACGAAGTATTTCCGCTTGCTCACAAGCAACTTTGGATACCACAAACTAAGAGACCACCTCGGAGGCGTCGTAACGCTGATGCGGATGTCAAATAGCTACCCGGAGTTCAGGTCAAAGCTCAATGAGTTTTTTCCGAGGGGTGGGCAGCTCGTCATGCAGTTGCAGTATGAAGAAAATGAGGATCAAGGCGTTGGTTTTTGAGATTTCTCCCACCGCTTCTTAACAGCGTTCCGAGCGATCTCGGAACGCTGTTCTTGCGTCAACTTTTCCGCACGTGCCTTACCGCCCTTCAACCCGCCAAGCCGTCCCAATTCCTGGGCGGCTTTGTTCTTGACTGGTTCCGGTTCAGTCTTCGGCGTCTCGCCTATCGCTTCCTGAAACACCCGAAATGCGTTCTGTGCGAAGTCTTCGGGACCTTGCTTACCTTTTGCCATGCCACTAGTTTATACGCTTCCTGACCGCTCAAGTATCCCGGATTCAAAATGATACACTACCAACGCCGAACGCTCAGCGCCGGAACCGGTAAACTGCTGGGTTCGCGATGGACCTTAGAACTACACTGAATCTGCCCGATCCAGACTTCACGATACCGATGAAGGCTGACCTACCCAAACTTGAGCCGGCTATTCAGGCCAAGTGGGACGAGGGGCAGATTTACCACGCGATTCTTAAGGCTCGCGAGGGGGCTGAGACGTTCGTGCTGCACGTCCGCCCTATACGAATTCGCCCGTTCACATCGGCACGGCGCTCAACAAGATCCTGAAGGATTTTGTGGTGAAGTCCCGCACGATGATGGGCTTCCGGGCGCCGTACGTTCCCGGCTTTGACAACCACGGTCTGCCGATCGAGCAAGCGGTGATGAAGAAGTTCTCGGAGAAGAAGATCTCGCCGACGGTTGTAGAACTGCGCAAGGCATGCCGCGAGCACGCCGGCGTGTATATCAAAGTGCAGACCGAGCAGTTCAAGCGACTCGGCATTTTTGGACTATGGGAGAAGCCGTACGAGACGATGAACTTCCGGTTCGAAGCGGAGATCGTTCGCATCTTCAAACGGATGGTTATCGGCGGCTACGTTTACAAGGGCCT
>Ga0206816_1067_pt2 | contig 20161 bp, 7 predicted proteins | sample Alteio_BWOrgCont_88_FD_152866 | JGI IMG/M metagenome (GOLD analysis project Ga0206816, IMG submission 152866) | Enriched cells from forest soil in Barre Woods Harvard Forest LTER site, Petersham, Massachusetts, United States -... | ecosystem: Environmental > Terrestrial > Soil > Temperate forest > O... | reverse complement strand
AGCCGGGATGAGCAGGGGACCATGCGAATCGCGCTCAACAACAAGGCAATTTTCCAGGTGGGAACGCTGGACCAGGGTTTTTGGCCTGATGGAATTTATACCGCGCCCACGGACGAGGCGATGCGCTCAGACATAGATTTTTTGAAAAGCAGCGGCTTCAACTTGATCCGCAAACACGTTAAGGTAGAACCGGAACGGTGGTATTACTGGTGCGATAAGCTGGGTATGCTTGTCTGGCAGGACATGCCCAGCGGCAACAACGCGACCCCGGATGGGCGGCGTGATTTTGAAAGTGAGTTGCTCCACATGATCGATCATCTGGATGACCATCCATCCATCATAACCTGGGTGCTATTCAATGAGGGGTGGGGACAGTATGACACGGAGTCATTGGCGAAGTGGATCAAAGAAATTGACCCGACGCGATTGGTGGATAATGCCAGTGGATGGACGGACATGCGCGCCGGCGACCTGGTGGACATGCATAACTATCCCGGCCCGGACGCTCCGGATTTGGATCTTCATCGCGCCACGGTATTAGGTGAATATGGCGGATTGGGATTAGTTGTCGTGGGACATACGTGGTCAACGAACTGCTGGGGCTATGTCATGTTGACGAACAGCGAGGACCTCGCCACCCGGTACACCGGGATGCTGAAACAGGTTTGGAGATTACATGACTTGAAAGGATTGAACGCGGCGGTCTATACGCAAACCGCCGATGTGGAGACGGAATGCAATGGCCTGCGAACGTATGATCGCGCGGTGGCGAAGATAGACCCGGCTGTATTGCTGGCTGCCAATCGTGGCGGCTTTTGGGGCACGCCGATGAAAGTGATTGTGGCCGATGCCTTGTTTGGCCGGACCCCCTGGAAATATACGATAGATGATCCCGGTGCCGGCTGGTTTGAACCCGGGTTTGACGCTTCTACCTGGAAAGACGGAATCAGCGGATTTGGAACGGTGGGAACACCCGGGATAGTAGTAAACTCTACCTGGAGCACTGCGGACATTTGGCTGCGGCGGGATTTCACCCTGGAATCCCAAGATATATCAGGAATCAAATTGCAGGTCTTTCATGATGAAGATGTGGAAGTCTATTTGAACGGAGTCCTGGCCTTGAAGCTTTCGGGTTTCATCACGGATTATAATGAATTTGAAATTTCCAACGATGCCAGAGAGGCGCTGCGGCCCGGTGAAAATACCATTGCGGTGCATTGTCATCAGACGACAGGTGGACAGGGAGTTGACGTCGGAATTTTTACGCCGCGGACTGATTCAGCCAGATAAAGATAGCCGTAAGTATAAGGTTAGGGGGCGGAACGTTTGCCGAGCAGATACAGATAGCATGTGGCCACTTTATGCCACATGACAGTTCTTTTGCGGAGGGATTAGAATCACGGCATGTTCCATAAGTCGAAGAACAACGTGTTCTGCCATTGTCGATAGACGTAGACGCCAAAGAGTAACCTGGACCTATAACATGAAAACCCCAATAAATCCCATAACCTCAAAACTAAGCCCTTTTTCCCGGATCAAAATTTTGACCCTCGCAGCCGCGCTAACTTTGCCGGCGGCGACTGGATTGGCACAATCATTTTGGTCAGGTGGCTCCAACGACTTCAACAACGCCTCTTATTGGAGTGGAACTTTCAACTATACTCCCCCTCTTGCCTCCGGCCTTGCAGCCGATGTCAACAACGAAGGCTCAAACGATGTTGTTCTAATCCAGCCTGGCGACCCGGTTTGGAATCATGCCGGCTTGATAGCTGGTTCCCTCGCCAACACTTCCGGAGCATACCTGCAAACGGGTTCGACAAACAATGCGGGCAGTAATCCCGGTACCACCTACAACTTGCGCCTGGGAGAGCTTGCTGGAGCTCATGGATCCTACGTCTTGAGCAACGGCATGGTGAATGTCACCGGATATACTTCCGTGGGTGAGGCTGGCGCCGGATACCTGGAGGTTGATGGCGGCGTTTATAACGCGGGCATCGTTAGCGACCCCGGCATATGCGCGGGCTATGGTGATATTAATGGAGCCGGAGGCACCGGCACGATGGTCATTACCGGCGGCACAGTCAATAACCCCCAGGAATCATGGTTTGGCGAGGAGTATGGTAGTTCCACCGGATATTTCATAATGAGTGGCGGCGTCTTTAACGCAAACAACTGGTTTGTGTTGGGCCGTAATGGCGGCGTTGGCTATGGCGTCGTGAGCGGCGGAACCATCAATTTCACCGGCGGCGGCCAATTCCTCGTTGGCGGTGGCGGTAATGGCACGCTCATCCAGAGCGGCGGCACCATCAATGTCTACAATCAATACCTCGTTCCCCAGAGCGGTAATACCACCACGGATGTTGGAACTAATATCCTCAGCGGGACGGCCGTACTGAATGTTCACGACTGGCTGGCGGTGGGACGTAACAGTGGCTCTGGCCTGTTGGTTGTTTCCAACGGGGCTTCAATCACTCGTGACAATGCCAATGATGGCGGCGCCAATTTCGATGTCGGCGCCAGCGGTAATGGCATTTTAAATCAGGACGGCGGTAACATCACCAACCTCGCCGGCAATACCTACATTGCAGAAAGTGGGGTGGGCACATGGAACCTTAACAGTGGCGTGGCCAGTTTGGGGAATGTGGTTTTCGGCGTAAACGGCGGCGCAAACGGCACTATGAATCTCAATGGCGGAACGCTTCAGGCCTCTGGCATTTCGGTCGGCAACAAAACTGCGGTCACAACTTTTAATTTTAACGGTGGAACGCTGCAAGCTGCCGGAAACAGCGCGAATTTTCTTTCCGGGCTTACGCTGGCATTTTCCGGTCCTGGCCCGGCGGTCATTGACTCGCAAAGTTATAACATCACTATCGGCCAGGAAATAGATGACAATGGCGGCGGGCTGGTCAAATTCGGCTCCGGCACACTGAATCTTACGGGTCCAAATACGTACAGTGGCAGCACGGTAGTCAGCAACGGCACCTTGGTCGTCGACACGGGTTCGAGCGTTTCGGGCAACTATGCCGCTAACGATAACACCACGTTTGGCATTTTGGTTCAAACCGCGAATGGACAACTGGATGCCCAGCAGAACGTGACCCTCGGCAATTCCGCGGGCATGTCGCTCGATTTCAATTTAGGCGCCTTTGGCAATCCCGCTTCAGCGCCATTGAACGTTGGCGGAACTGTTACTGCAAACGGGACGATTACCATTAATATTGCAGATACCTTCCCTCAATTGGGTCAATTTCCATTGATTCAATCCGGCAGCCCGATAGCAGGGTCGGGCAACTTTGTCCTCGGCTCTCTCCCGACGGGTGTGGCGGCATCCCTGGTGGTCACGGCAACGACCGTTTCGCTCAACATCACCGGGATAAATCTGCCGGTTTGGGCAGGTCTGGCCGGCGGTACTTGGGATACTGGCACCGATACGAATTGGGTAAACCTCGGTACTGGTTTGCCCACTACGTTTGCCAACGGCAACGTCGTCCTGTTTAACGACAGCGCCCCCGGCAGCACAGCAGTGAATCTGACGACCACCGTCAGCCCCGGCAGCACGACGGTAAATAACACCAACCTAAGCTATACCTTCTATGGGTCCGGAAGCATCAGCGGTTCCGGCGGTTTGACTAAGGAAGGCGCCAACTCTCTCGCCATTCTTAATCCGGCCGGTAATAGCTATACGGGTCCAACGGTAATTGCCGGTGGATCGCTCATTGTCAGTAATCTGGCCAACGGCGGCTCACCGAGCGCGATTGGTTCATCGTCAGCCAGTTCAACAAATCTCGTGCTGGCTGGAGGAACATTGGATTACGTCGGACCGGCAGCCTCTATAAATCGCGGTTATACCGCCGCCGATACCAATGGCGCGATTGACATCATTACTACGAGTAACCTGACATTGAGCGGCACGGTAACCGATGTTTCGGGCAGCGGCTTCACTGTATCAGGTCCGGGCCAACTGGCCTACGCCAACACCGGATTAAATACTCTTTCAGACATCCTGGGATATAGCGTGGATGAAGGAACAGTGGTGTTTAGCTCGTCAGGCACCTATGATATCTCGGGAAGCTTTGATATCGGCAGCAGCAGTGCCATAGCTTCCGTCGTTGATATAACGAATACTGCCACAGTCAATCTCCTGACCGGCGGCGATTTGGATGTTGCCGACAGCCACGCCAATGGCACAACCAACTATGGTACCATCAACCAAAGCGGCGGCGTCCTTAACGTGCCCGGCGGTTATCAAACCTGGATCGGGAATAATGCAGACGGAATGGGTGTCTATAATCTGAGCGGTGGCACGTTCAACGCGAATAACTGGGTGGCCATTGGCCGCTTAAACGGGACCGGTACATTTAACCTGTCCGGCAGTGGCGCTCTGCACATCATTAACGGCAATGGTGGCAACCTGGATATTGGAACTTCGGCGGGCGTTGGTGGCGCGGTCGGAACCGGTGTATTAAATCAAACCGGCGGAACGATTACCAACACGGCCTCTCAGACATGGCTCGGTGAGGGTACCGCCGGCCAACCTGCCTCCGGCACTTGGAATATGTCCGGTGGCACGGCCCAACTCGGCGAAGTGCACCTTGGTGTTGGCGGCACCGGCACAAGCACGCTGAACATTAGCGGCTCCGCCAGCATCACTGAAAGTTACCTGCTTCTGGCCAATTATGACACCAACACCACCGGCAACGTGAACGTCGGCAGCGTCAGCCAGCCCGGTGGCACCATAACCGTCAATGCCGACATGAACGTCGGAGGCGCTGGCTTTGGAACCTTGAACTTCGTGACGAACGGTGGTGGCATGGTGACCGTTACCGGCACCCTCTACCTGTCACGTTTCGACCCGACCGCCGACGGCACCATCGATCTGAACGCGGGCGGCACTCTGGTCGTCGGTTTTATCAACAACGGTTGGGCATTCAATGAGGGAACCAACTCGCCGACGTTTAACCCGAATGCCTTTAATTTCAATGGTGGCACCTTGAGGGCTTTTGTCGGCTCGGGGAATTTCATCCAGCCGAATGTCAACGCGGTGGTTCAATCCGGGGGGGCGATTATTGATGACGGCGGCTATTCCGTCTCGGCGAACTGCACATTTAACGACGCTCCCGGCAGCACGGCTGGATTGACCAAGCTGGGCAGCGGCACACTCAATCTCACTGCAACGAATACCTATACCGGCACTACAGTCGTCAGCAATGGCACTTTGGTTGCCAACAGCCTGGCGGGCGGGATTACGGTGGAATCGGGTGCGACCCTCCTGAGCGCAGGCACAGTTTCCGGCCCAGTTACGGTCGCTTCCGGCGGCACTTTGGGCGGCAATGCAGGCATCGGCACGGAGAACTTCAACAACACTCTGTCCCTGGCCTCAGGCAGCACGACGTTTGCTGAAATCACTCCTTCGAGCAACGACCAGATTGCCGGGTTGACCGGTGTGACCTATGGCGGCTCGCTGATTGTCAGTAATATCAGCTCAAGCCCGCTGACGGTCAACAGCCAGTACAAGCTCTTCAATAGCTCCAGCCCGGGCAGCGGTAACTTCACTTCGGTGACGCTCCTGCCAGTTGGCACGGCGACCTTCAACCCGTCCACCGGCATATTGACCATCACGTCGGCCGGTACCGGGCCGACCTTCAATCAGCCGTATCTGTCGAGTGGTAACCTGGTGCTCACGGCGACGGGTGGCACACCGGGCGGTAACCTGGTGTTGCTCAGCAGCACCAACCTATTGACGCCATTGCCGAACTGGGTCACGAACTATACCGGGGTGTATGATTCCAACGGTAACTTCTCGAATAACATTCCGGTGAGCACGGCCAATAAAGATATGTTCTTCATCTTGAAGCCTTAATTTGGTTTGGTGACGTGCGATACAAGGGCGTCCTTTCGGGGACGCCCTTTTAATTCGGGCGGCCACTTTCAATTTTAGATATGATGCGGATAAAGGTTTTGGTTTTTTCTTTTAGGTTGCTTTTAGTTGCACTGGCATTTCTTGCTCCTGCAATCACTTTCGCAGCCGAGCCGGTTGGCGGGCAGACGTTTACCAATCCCATTGTCAGCCGCGGGGCAGATCCCTGGGTGATCCGATGGAACTCGACATATTATTTTTGCCAATCCGAGCCTTATCATCCCAGTAGTGTCTGGGTGAATGCGGCGGTAAAGCTTGAGAACATTGGCAGGGACAGTTGGAAATGCGTTTGGCGTTCTACCCCGGGAACGCCTTATTCAAAAGAGGTTTGGGCGCCGGAGCTCCATTTCATCCGAGGCAAATGGTATATCTATGCCGCGGCAGACAATGGCGATAATTCCAACCATCGTATGTATGTATTGGAAGGCACTTCAACGGATCCCACCCAGCCATTTATCTTAAAAGGTAAAATCGCCGCGCCGGGAGATCGCTGGGCCATAGATGGAACAGTTTTAGAGATGTCGGACGGTAAACTCTATTTTATTTGGTCGGGCTGGGAAGGCGCAGAAAACGTGGCGCAGGAGCTTTACATCGCGCCGATGAGTAATCCCTGGACGATTGATGGTCCTCGCGTTTGCATTTCCAAGCCCGAGCATGTGTGGGAAAGGCATGGGCTGCCCATCAATGAGGGGCCGGAGGTTCTCTGGAATGGCAACCGGCTTTTTGTAGTTTATTCGGCCTCTGGCATGTGGACCGATGATTACTGTTTGGGCGAATTGGCTTGGAACGGTGGTGATGTGCTGGACCCAAAATCGTGGGTCAAGAATCCGGAACCCGTGTTCTCCTCTTCATCAACGGTGTTCGGACCGGGACACTGTTCTTTTGTTACATCACCGGACGGCAAAGAGGGCTGGATAGTTTATCACGCCCATGTTCATCGCGGTTCCGGCGCGGCGCGGGATGTCCGCATCCAGCCTTTCATCTGGAATGCTGATGGTTCGCCCAATTTTGGCACTCCGGTTTCAGCCGGCGTTCCTCTGGCCCGTCCGTCCGGAGAAGAGTAAAAGGATGAAATAGCCTTGTTAATATGGGGCCTTCGCGCGGGCAGGTTGTGGCCATTTCATGCCACATGACAAACAAAGACGCGGGAAGTACCTTCTACAAAAGACCATGAAAAAGCCTGTAAAGCCATGCTGTGCAAAATGTTCTTTGCGTCGTTGTCGTGATGCGAACTTAATTGTTTTGCGGATGAAAAGATGAAAGTGCCATCACATAAAATTCGTTCCGCGTCCGGCGCCTTTACGCTGATTGAGCTTTTGGTGGTCATTGCGATCATTGCCATTCTCGCTGCCATCCTTCTGCCCGTTTTAGAGAAAGCCGAGGCTAGAGCCAAACAAACGAGTTGCATGAATAACATGCGACAGATAGGCATAGCCTTGAACATTTATCCGGGTGACTACAATCACCAATATCCAAACTGTCTGAATCCGGGAGGAGCCGGCTATTACGTTTGGCAGCCCCGGCTGATGGATTTGATGGCCACGCGCAATGCGTTTTTCTGTCCGGCAGCCCTTCCACAAAGCGCCTGGGATCTCAAGGCGAATAATACCGTTCAGCAAATCATTGGTGAAAATGGCAAACTTGATAAGTACGGCCTCGTCACTGGTGCAGGGGGAAGCTCGTACGCAAACCAGGGGACGCGTTTTTCATTGGGTTACAACGATTGGGGTCTGAATTTGGGATGGTCCACGTGTCTAGGAATGGGTGGGGATGTTAGCGGTAATGCCAACATTGTAACGGAGAGCATGATCCGTCACCCTTCGGACATGATTGCAGTGGCCGATGTCCGGTCCGACACGCCAGCCGGCTCAATCCAATATAACGCCAATACAACTCCGTTAACTTCGTGGATTGTGGCCAATGACCAGGACCCACCGTGGTACCCGCAAGTTCCGTGCAACCGGCATTCCTATCGTACGGATATTGTTTTCGCCGATGGTCACGTGGAGGGTCCGCGTCGAAATGATGTTATTGATCCAAACAACAATATATGGCGGGCGCGGTGGAATAATGATAATGATCCTCATACGGAGGAAACTATCACCATACCTCCCAATGAAGGCGTTCTGGAGCAGTAATCGTTTTGGTTTCGTTAGAGGCTTCCTTACAATGGCGCGGGTGTATTAATAATATATGATAAAAGTGTGTGTTCAGTATTGGAGTCGCTTGGCGTTTTCGATTCTATTTGCGTTGACCTTCCTGACAAACGCAAAAGCCGGGACATTGCGTCCGCCTTCTGTTCCGCTAGTGGCCTGCGATCCCTATTTCAGCATCTGGTCACCCGCTGATAAATTGACCGATACCGATACAACGCATTGGACCGGCAGGCCCCAACATCTGACCAGCCTGGCGCGGATTGATGGGAAGACTTTTCGAGTTATGGGTGCGGCTCCAGCAAGCGTACCGGCGTTGCCTCAATCCAATCTTCAAGTTTTGCCGACCCGCACGATATATATTTTTGAAGGGCAGGGCATACGCCTGTCACTCACATTCATGACTGCGGATTTGCCGGACGATGTGGATTTGCTCTCCCGGCCAGTTACTTATCTCACGTGGCAGGCGGAATCGACCGATGGCCAGGAACACAAGGTGTCAGTTTATTTCGATGCCAGCTCTGAAATCGCCGTCAATCAACCGCAGCAGGCCGTCAATTTTCAGAACGCAGATACTGGCGGGATCAAAGCCTGGAGCGTCGGTACGGTGGAACAACCGGTACTTCAAAAAAAGGGAGACGATGTCAGAATCGATTGGGGCTATTTTTACGTCGCCGCGCCGAAGGATAAACGATCAGAGTTGACGGCCAATACTGCGGATATTGTGCGCAACGGCTTTATCAACGATGACCGTCTGCCGCCGCCCGCTGATACGTCATCGCTGCAACATAATAATCGCAATGATTCAGTGATCGCGTTTATGGCAAACCTGGGCGCCGTTAAGGAAAAAACCGTTTCCTGTCATCTGATATTGGCTTACGACGATCTTTATTCGATTCAATACATGAAGCACAATTTGCGCCCGTACTGGCGGCGCAATGGCTGGGAAGCCGCTGACCTTTTAAAGGCGGCAGCGCGCGATTATTCTTCACTACAAGAACGCTGCGCGGCATTTGACGATGAATTTATGGGAGATTTGCGGGAGGCAGGTGGGGACGATTATGCGGCGTTGGGGGCACTGGCTTATCGCCAGTGCTTTGCTGCCGGGAAATTTGTGGCCGACGCCAACGGCCAGCCGATGTTCTTTTGCAAGGAGAACCATTCCAACGGCTGCATCAGCACTTCCGATGTGTTTTATCCGATGTCGCCACAGTTTTTATTGTTCGGGCCCACGCTCGCCAAATCGTTCATTGTGCCGTTCATGAACTACGCGGCCAGCGACCGCTGGAAATTTCCTTTTGCGCCGCATGACCTAGGGACTTATCCGCAGGCAAACGGCCAGGTTTATGGTGGCGGCGAAGTAAGCGCAACGGACCAAATGCCGGTCGAGGAAAGCGGTAATTTGCTTTTGCTGTTTTGCGCCGTGGCCGAGATGGAAGGAAACGCGGGTTTTGCCGATTTGTATTGGAAGCAGCTTCAAGAATGGGCCAGCTATTTGAAGAAAAAAGGTTTTGATCCGGAAAACCAACTTTGCACGGATGACTTTGCCGGCCATCTGGCGCATAACGTGAATCTCTCGGTGAAAACGATTTGCGCGCTAGGCGCGTATGCGAAATTGTGCGAGATGCGGGGTGATTCCGTCGAAGCTGCGGAGTATTCACAACTGGCGCGGGATTTTGCGCAGCGATGGGTTAAAGAAGCCGATGACGGCGACCATTTCCGCCTCGCTTTCGACCGGTCCGGTACTTGGAGCCAGAAATACAATTTGGTCTGGGACAGAATTCTGGGATTGAATTTATTTCCCGATGAAGTGGCGCAAAAAGAAATGAGCTATTACAAAAAGATGGAGAACCCCTACGGCCTTCCGCTCGACTATCGGCAAACCTACACCAAGCTTGATTGGACCTGCTGGACGGCGACGCTGACTCAAAATCGCGCTGATTTTGAAGATTTGGTGAGTCACGTGGTAGCTTTTTTGAATGCTACACCGGATCGCACGCCCATGTCCGATTGGTACCAGACCAAAACGGCCGAGAGAGTTGGCTTTGACGCCCGGCCGGTGGTGGGTGGTGTGTTCATCCAGATGCTCTATGATAAACCAGTTTGGCAAAAATATGCCTCGCGCGACCAAACCAAAGCTGCCAATTGGGCAGCTATGCCTGAGCCTCCCAAAGTTACGGTGATTTTGCCGGCTGCGGATAGACAACCGGCCATATGGAGCTACACGACGGCCAGGCCTATAGGTAATTGGATGAAGCCGGGTTTCGACGATTCATCCTGGGGCCGGGGCAAAAGTGGCTTCGGCACTCCGGGCACGCCCGGCTCGGTCATTGGTACGCTTTGGAATACCGATGACATTTGGTTGCGCCGTGAAATCGATTTATCGCCTGTGACGTACGATGATTTGGAAGGGTGGCTTCATCATGACGAGGATGCCGAGGTGTATATCAACGGCGTGCTGGCCCTCAAGACGAGCGGGTTTATCGTAAACTATGACGCGTTCCCCTTGACTGCGGCAGGAAAAGCGGCGCTGAAGCCCGGCAAAAATGTGATAGCCATCCATTGCCATCAAACCACCGGCGGACAATATGTGGATTTCGGCTTGATAGATGTTCAAACCAACTAAACTGCGTGAGAGAGACAATCAAGGTCATTGCCTCGGCGATTTTCGCGACGCAGGTTTGGGCCTCATGGGCTGACTCGCTTACATTTCCTTCCGCCGCCAATCTTCCGCCTACGCCCATCGTAGCCAATCGCCAACCGCTTTCGGCGACACCGTTTATTGCGCTTCCATTGGGAAGTGTTCGCCCGCAGGGCTGGCTCCTCAAACAATGCCAGATGCAGCGCGACGGCCTTACGGGAAATGCTGAGACGCTCTATTCAGATGATATCGGTACGAACAACGCCTGGCTCGGAGGCACCGGCAACAATTGGGAACGGGGGCCTTATTATTTTAAAGGGCTGGTGGCGCTGGCCTACACCTTGAACGACCCTGGCCTTAAACAAAAAGCGCAGAAGTGGATGGATTGGCTCCTCGACCATCAGGGGCCGGACGGCTACATCGGCCCGCAATCAAATGACGATTGGTGGCCGCGCATGATAGCGACTTATGCGTTGAAGGATTATTACGAAGCCACCGGGGATTCGCGTGTGCCTTCCGTTCTGGATAATTACTTCCACTATATGCTGGCCAATCTGCCTACCCGCCCGCTGGACGATTGGGGAAAGGCGCGCGCCGGGGACGAGATGGACGTGGCGCTCTGGTTATATGACCGGAACGGGGACACGAATCTGCTGGCGCTGGTGGATTTGCTGCATCAACAGGCTTATGACTGGCCAGGGATTTTTACCAGCAATAACTTTGTTCTCTATGGCAAGGATTTTCAACCGAAGCACAACGTCAACGTCGAAGAGGCCCTGAAAATGCCCGCGGTGTATTACCAGCTTTCGCATCAAGCGGGCGATGAAAATGCTGTGTGGCTGGGCATCGACAATTTGATGCGCGAGAATGCCCTGTCGTTTGGCATCAATAGCGGCACAGAATTTCTTTCGGGCGATGCCAGCATCCAGGGCGTCGAGCTGTGCGCCATTGTCGAAGCCATGCTCAGTCTGGAAACCGCCGTGCGTATTTCCGGTGATCCCTTGCTGGCCGACCGGTTGGAAACGATCACCTACAACGCGCTGCCTGCCGCCCTGGCGAACAATATTAAAGGCATCCAATATTATACTATTGCGAACAACGTGGTTGCTGTTTACGGCGGCCATGGTTTCGATGAAGACTATGCCAACGCCACGTTGCCCGGTCCTTATTCCGGCTATCCCTGCTGCCGTTACAATTTCCATATGGGCTGGCCGAAATTTATCCAAAACTCATGGGCAGCCACAGCGGACGGCGGGCTGGCGCTCATCGCCTATGGTCCAACGGTTGTGAACGCCATGGCTGGCGGTTCGCAAGTTCAAATCACCGAAGACACGGGTTACCCTTTTGAAGAACAAGTCCAACTTCATGTTTGCGTGAGCAACTCCGTGACGTTCCCGCTCCTTTTGCGAATCCCCGGCTGGTGTCACAATGCCTCCATTTCGGTCGACGGCCAGGCCCAATCTGGTTATTCAGCGGGCTCTTTTTTTCGGATTGAACGTCCCTGGAACAATGGCGACACGGTCGTCATCAATCTACCCATGCCCATTCAAACGCTTCCGGGACCGAGTCGCGCCGTCGCCATCAATCGAGGGCCGGTCGTTTATTCATTGCGCATTGGTGAAAAATGGACGGTTCGCACGCCCGACCCGCGTGGGTTGGGCTTTGATGAATTTGAGGTGCATTCCACAACGCCATGGAACTATGCCCTGCAATTGGATCCGGCCGATCCGGATATTTCCTTAACTTTCACAAATTTCGTGGCGGTGCCATTGGACCCGTTCGATCCGGCGCATCCGCCCGTCGGATTGCTGGCGCAAGCGCGACAACTCCCCGATTGGACCATTGGCTGGCGCGGAACCCAGGCCTTCGAACCTCCTGTCAGTCCGGTCGCCTCGACCAGTCCGTTGGAAGATGTTCTACTGGTGCCATTTGGCTCGCAGCACATGCGCCTGAGCTGGTTTCCGTATTTGGGAATTCCATCCCCGACGACCGGTTCCTTTAGTGAAAATTTTGATCCGTCATGGTGTTCCCGCTGGACGACATTTGGTGGAAACTGGCTGGCGCGTAACGGCACTTTGAGCACCGTGCCCGCTTCTCCGAACGGTGCCAAGGCTCTTGCCATGGCAACCTCGTTCACAAATTTTACGTACGAAGGCGATGTCTCAGTGGGACCGGAAGGGAATGCCGGGCTGATTTTCCGCGTCAGCAAACCGGACATCGGCGCGGACGCTTATTGCGGCTATTACCTCGGCATTAATTCCGGGAGTTCAGAATTGGAATTCGGCTACGCGAGCAACGGCTGGCACGAGGTTTCCAACGTGCCGATGAACTTTACCGCGAATAAATCCTATCATCTGAAAGTCCAGGCGTTCGGCCCGCACTTGAAAGTTTTTGTGGATCATGCCGCCGGGCCTGCCCTGGACGTTGAGGATAATCACTTTTCCGGTGGCATGATTGGCGTGCGCGATTTCTGCACCGATCGCGACCAATCTCTTTCCGCCTATTCAAACCTTGTGGCAAAGGAAATCCAAACCGGTCTGAACTAAATCTATGCTGCCGGCCCGTATTCTAACCAGACCGATGAGTGCATGGATTTTAACTATCGCCCTCATATTCTGTGCGTCGCTTTCACACGCGCAGGGGCTCATTTGGCCCGCCAATCAATTGTTGCCGACTTTTTCGGCACCGGCTCCCGTTTTGGATTGCATTGACGTCAGCGCCGCGAGCAACCCGGAAATTGACCTGTTCGCGTCGCTCGAAGGAATTGTCAACCGGACCCAACCCCAAATAGCCTGTGTGACGACCGTGGATGGGGAAGGGGAGTTCACCTGGCTTGATCTCCTCAATCTTCCTTACAATGTCACCAACGGTTACAACTGCATTCTCAAATATAAAAGCTACGTCACGGGACTGGTCGTGACCGACCCGAACGAGGCCGATACGCTCAATCTGGCAACGACCATCGCGGGCGTAAAGAATGAATTGATTTGTGATCCCAGCCTGCTTTCGACACTGACCAATGCTCCCTATAACCTTTCCATTAACGACGATTTGCGTGGAAAGTTTTCCAACAAATATCAGGTCTATGGCTATCTCTACACGAATTATTGGTCTCTCTGCACCCATCGGATTATTGCCGGCATGGAAACCAATTTGGACGGCAACCTGCGCGATTACCTGGTTGCGGTAAAATCAGCCACGGTTTGGCTGGACCCGGGCACCTCTCAGGACGTATCGCTTCTGGGCATGTTTGTTTCCAATATGAGCCCGGTCAACGGTGTTTATATGGGCTGGTGGCCAAGCGAAGGCAACGGCCTAACTTGGATTGCAAGCTATGGAATTCCGGTGCTGGCCAGCGATTTTTTCCGGAACGGTTCCGTTTTTAGCGGCGTGCAACGGGCGATTAATGTTCCGCCCATCCCGCCTCCGCCCCCGCTTCAAAACAAAGTCTACATCGCGCTGGTTGTCAGCGATGGGGATAATGCCCAATACATGGAGCATGTGATGAATATGTGGTGGCAGGATCCTGCCCGCGGCACCCTCCCGCTAAGCTGGACGGCTGACCCGCTGGTCTCGGTCTTTGATCCCGCCATGATAAATTATTATTGGAGCACCGCTTCGACCAATGATTGTTTGATTGCCGGGCCGTCCGGCGCGGGTTACGCGCATCTTGAACTTTGGAATTCTGCTAATTTAACCACCTATGCCAGTGCTTCTGATGCTTATCTTCAACGTGCCGGCATGCGTACAATCACCGTTTGGGACCAGGTCAATGCCGGCATTGCCCAGGCCTTTGCCACAAATTGCCCCACCTTGCTCGGTTTGCTGGACCAGGGCGGTTCCTACAATGCTGTGAATGATGGGCTGCGGACGATTGCGCTCAATCCCACTTACGCTTCGACGACCAACCAAATTATTTCCGCCATCACCAGCGCTTCATCGGGCTGGAATGGCACAGCTCCTCTCTTCATCGTCGCGCAGGGAGTTTCCTGGAGCTTAACGCCAACCGATTTTAAAAGTGTCGTTGCCGCTTTTAGTTCCAGCGAATATCAATTCATCCGCGTTGACCAATTATTTTTGCTCTACCAACAGGCCTATGGCCCGCCCTCGGCCATGACATTGCCTCCAACTGGAATCACCGCCAATGGGGCTACGTTGCAGGGCGTCGTAACCGGAAATGCCACCAACACGCTCGCGTGGCTCGAATGGGGAACCAACAGCAATTATGGTTCACGCAGTACGGTGATAAATGTCGGAAACTTCACCAGGTTGATCAGCACAAATATTACCGGCTTGGCCGCGCGGCAGATTTATCATTATCGTGTGGCTGGCAGCAATATATTGGGTATGGCGTGGGGCACGGATAAACAATTCAGTACGGCTGGAGGACGATTGGAGGAATGGGGCAGCATGGCGAACGGTCTGACCAATTTCCCTCCCGGCCTGACGAATGTCATCCGCATTGCCTGTGGTGCCAATCACGCCCTGGCCCTTAGAAACGATGGTACGGTTGTCGCCTGGGGGAGTAATACCTTTGGACAAACCAATGTGCCTGCCGGTTTGGCGAATGTCATTGATGTTTCCGCCGGAATTCAACATAGCCTGGCGCTCATGTCCAATGGCACGGTTGTGGCATGGGGCGGCAATACTGACGGACAAACCAACGTCCCGGTGGGATTGATCAACATCGTCGCCATCGCGGCTGGCGCCTATCATAATCTGGCGTTGAACGCCAATGGCACGGTCACTGCCTGGGGATATAATGTTTTTGGACAAACCAATGTGCCAACTGGCCTGACTAATGTTGTGGGTGTGGCTGCGGGATATGGCCACAGTGTGGCCCTATTGGCGAACGGGACTGTGACCGCCTGGGGATATAACGGTTTTGGGCAAACCAACATACCGTCCGGCCTGAGTAATGTCACAGCTATCGCCGCGGGCGAATATCACAACATCGCGATCAAGGCCAGCGGCAGTTCGTGGGCGAATCCTGTCCCCATCAGCCGATGGGTGGCGGATAGCCTTTCGGCAAATAACGGCTCATCCATCAGCAATTGGACCGATATCATCAGCGGAGCCAGCGCAACGCAATCCGCCTCCGGAAGTCAGCCGCAGCTATATACCAATGTTCTCAATGGGCATAACACCGTGCGTTTTTCCAGCACTGCCAGCCAGTATTTAACCGTGGCAGCGACAAATAGCGCGATTTCCGGGGCTGGGGATTTTACCATGGTTGTCGTGTTCAGGACTACGACACCCGGGAATTCTTCGTCATTGTTTTATGACAACACCGGATTGCTGGGCGCGGATGTTCCGAATGCTGCCGAGGACTGGTCATTTGTCCTCAACGGCAGTGAGTTGGGAGCAGGATTGGGCGAAGGCAGCGGCTGCAGCGGGGATTTCAGCCTTTATGGTGGCAATGTTACTGATGGAAACGCTCACGTGGGGGCCTATGTGCGCTCCGGCGATATCATTCGTTTATATGTGGATGGAATGATTGTCGCGGAAGCCACTGCGCTTTGCACAGCGGCGCGGGTAAGTTGCCCCTTTGACATTGGGGCCATGACCACCGCGCCATATTACTTCAACGGCGATATTGCTGAAATCCAACTTTACAACCAGGCATTGAATCCGATGGAAATGGCAAATCTCAATCAGGTTCTCGCCACGACCTACGGTATGTCCGGAATCGCCGGCGCGCCCGTCAGTCGATGGGTTGCCGATAGTCTTTCGGGAAATAACGCTTCTTCCGTCAGCAATTGGACCGACAGTATCGGCGGGGAAAGCGCGACCCAAACCGTTTCTGGCCACCGCCCTGAGCTATATACCAATGTTCTCAATGGTCACAGCACCGTGCGTTTTTCCAGTGCGGCAGACCAATATTTAACTGTTTCCGCTGCGAATAGCCCGATTTCCGGGGCGGGCAATTTTACCATCGCCCTGGTATTCAGGACTTCCTCGCCTGGGACTTCCTCTTCTTTTTTTTATGACAATACCGGATTGCTGGGTGCCGATGTGCCGGGCGTCACGGAGGATTGGTCGTTTGTACTTAACGGCAGCCAGGTGGGCGCCGGTTTGGGCGCGGGCGCTAATGGATGCAGTTCCGATTTCAGCCTCTACGGAGGAAATGTCACGGATGGCAACGCTCACATCGCCATCTACGAGCGCAATGCCGATACCATCACCCTCTATGTGGATGGAAACGCCGTGGCGACGCAAAGCGGGCTCTGCACTGATGCGCGAGTGGATTGCCCGTTCGATATCGGTGCGATGACCGGCCCGCAGTATTACTACAACGGAGACATCGCGGAAATCCGCGTCTACGATCGCGCGCTGGCTCCGTTCGAAGTTACGGGAGTCGATGAAATGTTATCTGCCACGTACGGCGTTGGCGGCATGGCGGGCACCGTAGTCGCGTGGGGCAGCAATTCCAGCGGCCAGACGAACGTGCCGGTGAATCTCACCAATGTTCTCGCCGTCGCCAGCGGGAGCCAAAGCCTTTTCAGCCTCGGCTTGCAAGCAAATGGAGAAGTCCAGGGATGGGGAAACAGCAGTGTGGGTCAAACCAATGTGCCAGTCACCCTCACGAACGTCACCGCGATTGCCGCCGGTTCAGCCTTCGGCCTGGCCATCGGCAACCAGACGCCCTTCGTGAACAACGTAACGGCTTCCGGTTATATCAACCATGATCTGGCGTTTGCGCTTTCCGGCGGTGACCCGGATGGCAACCCGCTGGGTTTCTATGTCACGTCCCTGCCGTCAGCAGGCGCTCTTTATCAATATTCCGGCGGCTCGCGCGGCTCACCCATTACTACTCCGAACACGCTGGTCACTGACCCATCCGCGCAATTGATTTTTGCCCCTGCCAGCGGGGGAACCGGCGCTCCTTATGCGAATTTTTCCTTCATGGCGAGTGATCAGTTTTATAATTCAGCTACGGCGCAAGCGACCATCAACATTGGGCTTCCGGTTGTCCCGCAGTTCAATGATGTGCTTTGGAATTCGTCGAATGAAAACTTCACCCTGAATTTCTCCGGCAGCTCAAATGCCACCTACAGTGTGTGGTCGTCCACGAATCTTTTCAATTGGATGGACATTGGCACCGCCGTCGAGGCGCAGCCGGGCCTCTACCAATTTATTGATTCGTCAGCCACAAACTCACCCCAACGATTTTATCGCCTTTCCGCCCCGTGAAACTGAATACTTTTTTCTACACCATAATATTTCTTTGCGCCCTGGTTTTCCGTGGAACCGGAGCGGACGAATTGGCGGATACAAATTTACCTCCGGAACGAACCTGTTTTCAGACGGGCGGAGAATGGTCGCCTCAGGGCAACCTCGCTGCGGATGTCGCCATTGTTTACGGCATTGATACGAACCTCCCTGTCCGCATCAAGACCTGGCGCGACCACGGCTATCACATCCAGGTGATGACGGGTGTAGCATGGGGCCAATATCAGGATTACCTCTACGGCCGTTTCGATGGCATCAACCACGAAGACGAGGCGCAGACCGATCGCGATGGCAACAAGATTGGCCACGGCGGCGATGTCTATTACATGTGCCCTGGAACCAATTATGGGAAATTTCTCTGCGTGGGAGTCAAACGTGCGCTGGATGCCGGCGCCGAAGCGATTTATTTGGAAGAACCGGAATTTTGGGATCGCGCCGGTTATTCCGGAGGTTTTAAACGCGAATGGCAAAGCTATTACCATGATGAATGGGAGCCGCCGCACAGCTCGGTGGATGCCCGCTGGCGCGCCGGCAAGTTAAAATACTTTCTCTATCGCCGCGCGTTGCAACAGGTGTTTGACTTCGTGCAGGACTACAACAAACAGAACGGTAGCCACGTGCAATGTTATGTGCCCACGCACAGTCTCCTCAATTATGCCCAGTGGTGTATCGTGAGCCCCGAATCCAGCCTGGCCAAACTAAACGGCTGCAACGGCTACATCGCGCAGGTTTGGACCGGCACTTCTCGCGAACCCAACCGCTATCAAGGTGACGTGCGTTCGCACACGTTCGAAACCGCTTTCTTGGAATATGGCGCCATGCAAAATCTCGTCCGCGCCATGGGCCGGTCGGTTTGGTATCTGAATGATCCGATTGAAGACAATCCGGATCATGATTGGACGGACTACCGCGGCAATTGGGAATCTACCCTGACGGCTTCGTTATTCCAACCGGAGGTCTTCAAGTATGAAGTCGCTCCGTGGCCCGAACGGGTTTTTAACGGACGATACCCGCGGTCGGCTCCAGAGGAAGATAGAAAGTCAATCCCTCCCGCCTATGCCATGGAGTTGCAGACCGTCTTTAACGCGCTCACTGACATGAAACAATCCCGCATGGAATGGAATTGCGGCACCACCGGCGTGGGTGTGCTGGTGAGCGATTCGCTCATGTTCGAGCGTGGCGAACCCACTCCCAGCGATCCGTATTTGGGTAACGTCTACGGCATCGCAATGCCGCTGGTCATGCACGGCATTCCGGTGACGCCCGTCCAGCTTGAAAATGATACCGTTCCGCACTACCTCGACGGCTTTCGCATTCTGTTTTTGAGTTATGATGGCCAGAAGCCGCTTTCGCCGGACGTCCATCCGCCTCTGGTGGATTGGATAAAGCGCGGCGGCGTCCTGGTTTTTTGCGATGCCGACGCCGATCCCTATTTGAATGTCCGTGACTGGTGGAACACGAATGGCAAAAACTATAAAACTCCGCGCGAACATCTCTTCGAATTGCTTGGGCTGGACGATTCGGCTGCGCCGGATACATTTCATCCAGTCGGTAAAGGCGGACTTATCTGGCTGCATCAACGGCCCGTTGATTTTTCGCTGAATCAACAGGGCGCGGACGAGGTCGTCGCTGCGGGCCGTGCTGCCGCGAAACAAATCGGCGTGCCCTGGCGCGAAACAAATTATCTTTTGTTGCGTCGCGGGCCCTATGTCATCACTTCCGGGCTGGACGAATCCATCGGTGGCCAGCCCTATGAATTGGACGGACGTTTTGTAAATCTCTTCGATTCGGAATTGCAGGTTCAAGAAAAAATTTCCCTCGTTCCCGGCGCTCGCGGATTTTTGGTGGACCTCGATTCCCTGCCGGATCAGGGGCCGCAATTGATCGCCTCAGCTTGCCGGGCTCTGTTAAAACACCACCTGCCTCATCAAATCACCTACATTGTGAATGGCGTCGGCGGAACACCGGCGGTCATGCTCTTGAAAGTGAACGAGCCACCGCATTCAGTCACATTGGATGGGCAAAATCTGGAAGATTTTAACTATTCTTCAAAAGACAAGCTCTTGTGGATTCACTTTAAAAATATCGCGCAGCCCCAGACGCTCTCCATCAACTTTTGAAACTTCCCATCTGGAATACAATTTTCGTATCATCAAAACCAACAACCAACCAAGTCAAACTATGAAATCATTGTTCGCTAAATCTATTGCGTCAATC
>Ga0206816_1041_pt1 | contig 20620 bp, 19 predicted proteins | sample Alteio_BWOrgCont_88_FD_152866 | JGI IMG/M metagenome (GOLD analysis project Ga0206816, IMG submission 152866) | Enriched cells from forest soil in Barre Woods Harvard Forest LTER site, Petersham, Massachusetts, United States -... | ecosystem: Environmental > Terrestrial > Soil > Temperate forest >... | reverse complement strand
AATTAAACAAGTATATTAACAAATGGGGACAATTTTGGGGACAGTCTGTATTTTTAAAGGATCTAGAATGTTAACTAAAACTCTGTAATTGATTGTTTTTATTATTATTTAAAGTGGGTCGTGATGGATTCGAACCATCGACCAACGGATTAAAAGACCTAGAGACTAAATATTGTTCTATATAAATCAAAGCCTTACAGCATGTTCTCTTTCTTCAAAACCGTCTTAAACCGTCCTAATACACCACAAACCGTGGTGCGTTGGGACAGATTTGGGGACAGTAAAATAACAATATTGCTATGAAAATTTCATAGCCAATTTTGGTATAATTCACGCAAGGCGGTTTTTATAATACAAGCTTTGCAGCTCTTCTCACCCTAAAGCAGCCTTAATTTAACTTAGCCTTCCTGGCACCATTTCTACAAGTAGGTAATTTTGTCTTATTTCTACCTACTTCTGACGAGGATCAAGTTTGCCCTGCCCCTCATTTATAGCAGCAAGAAATTGATTAATCTTCGTACTATGAAAAATCATCATTGAAATATAGTTTTCTATATGATCCCTTGATTCACATCCATTGATAAAATTTATATAGGTTTCATAAATCGACAGCTTGCTCAATCCATACTCATAATCTTTCCCATTTATATTGAGCGTCATGCTAATCATATTTTTTGTACGAAACAGCAGTGATTTTTTGGGAATGTTTTTTATACAAAATGAGTCCGCAGGGCCAGAACCAAAATAAGCAAATGGGAACATGACGGTATGATTGGGCTCGATAGAAAATGATGTTCTATTTGCAACAATATCTTCATGATCATTATCAATATTATAATGCTCATATATAAACTGATGATTTGGTATTTTTTTTACCGAATATCCATTTTTATACAATTTATGAATAATTTTTCCACCTCCCGTGGGCATTCTATTGTTTCCAAGCATGATGGAGTTTGAAATAATATCTATTTTTTTTGATGTGCCATTTTTTATCGTAAAACATGGTATTTCCATATGTTTATCAGACTCACCCTCTTTGACAAAAGTAAAATGATTTCCCATTTTAAATTCAATATTTAATTTGGGCTGATACAGGCAATTGATCAAAGATGGGTATATTTTTTTAAGAAATGCTGCTATTGCAAGCAAGGGAATTGATATCTTAAGCTCCATAGGTATTTCCATTAAATATTTTATTAATCCTTCAATCCCTTCCATGTCTCTCCCTTTAATTTAGGTGAAAATTGATTAAAAATAATACTATAAGCGCTCTGAGCGCTATAAGTTTGATTTTGCTTTAGCGAAAGCAAAGGAGTAATGTCAGCATTGAAAACCATATCATTTTTCTTGGCCATTAAATTCTGTTCAAATTGTGCTCGCGTTATAGGTGTTTTACCTTTTTGCATATAATGATCAAAAACACGAATCGTTTCAGCAATATCCAACTCTGGAATATGCTCTAATACATACCAGAAATCATATAAATCTCTACCCTTACTGCGCTGATAGAGTGCACGCAACTTTGTTGCCATAATCTCTTCAATGGGATGGGTTAATATCTCAGCATTACCTGTAAACCAAGGGTTCGTAACTTTAAATGAAATTGTATTAAGAGGACTTACACGATAATGTTCCCTGGTATTAATTTCTAATTTAAGCTTACGTGTTGCCATAGCATTTTCTGTTATAAATTTATAATACAGCGTAAATCGTCCTGCATTTTGTTTATGATTGGTTTGCCTAACCAAGGATCCAATACAGAATGAACCGCATCGATAGTTTCACCAATGGGTACCGGGGAGGCTTGTACAAAATCTAAATCTTCAGAAAACCGCCCTGCTTCTTTAAAGAAAAGCTTATGCAACGCAGTTCCACCACGAAACACTAAATTTCTATTGATAATAGGATTTGTATATAAGTCACATAATGCTCGAGATAAGATTAAATCATGCTCAATTAAATCATGCTCACACAATCAGGTTCGAGCCATGGAACAACATTTCCCCATGCAATAATATTGGGTGTAGGTATCATAAATCATCAGGCTCCACGATTTCATTCACTAAAATATTCCAGCGCTTATTATGTTCAATAATTGGCTTTTTGCTTCTTCTAATTAATAATTGTCGCGTTGGTTCTTTAGTTTTTAATACTGTTAATAACGATGTTAAATCAATGGGTATATTAAGTTTTTCTAATAAATATCCTAAACGTTGCGCAATTGTTGTTTCTATATCTTCTTGTTCAAGTAGTTGCGCAAATACTTCAGGTTTAAGTGATTCTCCCAGTTCGCACAAGATAGTTGCAACATGATTGACTTGTCCAGCAGCATTAATATACCGTAATAAATCACAAGCTGTCATTTCTGGAATAGATACATTAATCATACCACCTGCAGTTTTTATTTTTTGATAATAATAAGGCTTAATTGTTTTTTTATTGAAAAATTCAATGTAAAATTGTCCCGATTGAATTGCTCGGGTTATTTTATTAGTAACCACTTGAAAAGTAGTGTTTATCTGATGAGTAGCCCCCTGTAAACTCGCAGCACTTAAAAGACCCACATAATAGTCTTGTTGTAAATAATCCATGAACTGCTGAATGAACCAGTTAGGTGGTAGAGAACCTTGGTTACTGTATTCAGGGGGAACGATACTATAAAACTCACCTCTGATTCGATTAAGCTGACCTTTTTTACTAAGAAGGGCTGCTGCTCTTTGAAAAGAGAGGGGACTTATCCCTAAAGCTGCTGAGACATCTGGGCGCGTAAAGCTATATTGCCCATGAGCTTGCAATTGTGTTAAAAAGTCTTTTAGAATGAATTTTCCTGAAATCATTTACAAATTATACATTATAAGTGTTGTTTTTGCAAATAATTTCAGAGTTTCATAATAAAGAGATAGGGCAAGTTAGTTGAGGAGAAATTCGGAATTTCCGAATTTAACAACCTAGTTTGACCTTTACTCTGAAGGCTCAATACAATTTCAATTTCAGAGTAAAATTCAGAGTAGCGGTAACTGAATTAAACTAATGCTCTTTTATTAATCCCAGCCTGGAACTATTTTATTTTGTGAATAAATTAATATTTTATCTACCCTAGGAGCATTGGGTTTCTTAATATTATAAGGATCTCCAGCGCCCGTTACTACATGCCAGGCAGTATAAAGATAAGCTGCACCTTCTTCTTTTGTCAGAAAACCGGTCGCACAACGTGGACGTTTTTTTGAATCTAAAATTGGATTTCTATGTTCGTCTAACAGCTTTAATAAAACTGATTTGTGCTGCAAGCAAAATAAATCACGATTTAAAAATCTTTGTGCTTCTGTTTCCATTTTCTCTTCCTGGCAATTAAGACAAAAGTGATTCTCAAAGATAATTAAACAAGTATATTAACAAATGGGGACAATTTTGGGGACAGTCTGTATTTTTAAAGGATCTAGAATGTTAACTAAAACTCTGTAATTGATTGTTTTTATTATTATTTAAAGTGGGTCGTGATGGATTCGAACCATCGACCAACGGATTAAAAGTCCTTTGAGCTAAATAGAGTTCTATGTAAATCAATGCCTTACAGTTGGTCCTTTACTCTCAAAACCGTCTAAAACCGCCTTAATACGCCAGAAACCGCTGTGCACTGGTACAAATTTGGTACAGTTAAATCCATATATTTTCTATGGCAGTAATCTTCAAAGTGATACCTCCAAATGAGCTTACCGAGGTATAATGATGCAAGGCGGTTTAATTTTTGAGGCTTTGCAGTTGATCTATTAATCTCAAAGGAACCGCCTTATTTTCTTGAAAATAAAATTGTTTGGCTTAATAAGCCTATTTACTTTTTATGAAAATAATTCACTATGAGAACCCAGACGAGCTAGCCTCAAAGTATGAGCATCTGGCTTTTTGTAGATTAATAATAAATCTGGTTTCACATGGCATTCACGATAACCACACCATAAGCCGCTCAAAGGGTGATCATAATTGTGATCTGGCAAAGCTTTATCTGCTTGCAGAAGTGACACAATATCTAATAGTAATGAGTCTATGCCTTTACGGTAACGCGGCATAGTTTTTATATGTTTATAATCACGTTTAAAAGCATTTGAACGCTCAATCGTCCGCATTTAAATCATCCATGAAAGAATTGATATTTTTAAATTTCTTCCCTTTCCCTGCTTCTAACTCTTCAATTGCCTCGACGCTCTTCGCATTAGGAACTCGAACCACGAAGGGTAATCGATGTTCTTCAGCAATTCTTAGCATTAATAAGCGAATGGCATCGGAAACACTTAAGCCCATGGCTTCTAATGCTTCGGTAGCACGTTGCTTGGTAACGCTGTCTATACGTGCACGGACATATGTATCAGCAGATGTGTGCATAATCGCCTCTTAGTGTTTTATCTATATAAGAATTGTAGTCTAAATGTGACTACAAGTCAAGCTGGTCATATTGATACATTTATCCCACATATGATTATTTTTATATTTTTGCCTTTTGAAAGTAATAGGATAAGTGAGACCTCTATGAGTTATAAAATTGCTTTAGTCATTCAATAATAATGTGGCCTCATTAATATTTTTAGCCTTTAGCTGATCTTGAAGAAATTTTAAATTTGGCATACTTCTTTCTATGTTAAGACGTTCAAGTTGGAAACCAGATTGCGTAGATTTATTATAATCTAGGATGGATGGGAAGCGATGTTGAGGGTGCTTCAAATAAAATGAACATGGTTTGGCAAAATAAGTAAAAACTCCTTTTTGAGCCTCAGCTCTTGGATTAAATAGGGTTTGACTTTTTTCTTGCACTAATACCAAAGGGCATTCTACGTTTGTCTTTTTATATGCAAAGATAGAAAAAAATGGAGTCATAGGTTTTTTTGATATTTGAATTGAATCAAATCTCTCATCTTTTCTTAAAGCAAAGTAGATTGCAATATAAGGATCATATGTCCAATCTAATGCTGAAGTTTCAATCCCATAATGCTGAGGCAATCTAAAGTCAACACCTACAAGTTCTTCAAAAGGATTTGCATATTGAACTGTTCCATCCATAAAATAACGTTCAATTAGATGTGGAAAAATATATTTGACATGCGCTACAAAACTTTCTTCTTTTGTCCAGAAATCTGGGTCACGCAACTTAAGTATTTCTTTCTCTTCTTCAAAAACCATTAAATAAAGATCCATATGACCATGGAGCTTTCTGATTGTTTCACGTACTGCTTCTGGTAGATCTGCTGCTTGGTGCTTAGTAAGCTCCGCATCCGCAAAGGGAATTTTTTTGACCGTTTCCTGCTCAATGTTGAGATCAAATAACTCCCATTCGGAGTCTATTTTCTTACCCCAAAATTTAATTTTATTCTCAAAAGTATTAATTAATATAGGAAGATTATTATTTTTTTCAGATAGCTTCTTTAATTCATCAATAACAATATCATTGCAAGATTTTAAAAGAATAGAACATTTATCTAAAATATTCATATTGAGATTATAATTAATTCGTGCAATATGGATATATAAATCCAACATTGGAGCACATCGTTTTTTCAAGCCTGCATCCCATTTAGCACCACATAGCCCACTTGTTATGGCGTTAACAAGATCACTATTGGTGTACCATTTTTCTTTTATTGTCTTTTCAGAAATTTTAAAATTCTTTGCAAATTCTTTTAAAGACTTATCTCTTAATGCTAATGGAACCAACTCATATTTTGTGCTGGAATGCCCTCTAAAAATATAACCCTCAGCAGCAAGATTTTCTAGTATACAGACTGCATCTTTTGCTGACATATCAAATGGATGAATTTTCAATTCTGATTCCTAATAATTAATTTTTAATAGTTAGTTGATCTATCCCTTCACGCATCCATGCCGGCATAGAACAAGTACGCAATGCTTCAAATTCTTTTTTACTCATACCTTTTCGGATCTTATGTAAAATAGCTATATCCAATTGTTCTTTGCCTAAATACCATAACAACGCCAATATATTACCTATTTTTTTACCAGCATATTGCAATCTTTGATGATTAGACGTGTGAATAAACTTTACTCTTAATTCCCCAATACGAATAGTACGTGTTGTACCACTGGTGTAATAAACTGGTTGTATAGGTACTTGCGTGCTGATCTTAAATTTATTTGCCACAGCTGCACCATGCAATTGTATGGTTTCCCCATTCTTTTTGGCAATTAAATTGATCACTTTGGAAATCTCTGGCGGAACTTTCCCTACGAATCGATTATATTCTGGACGAACAAATATTCCTGCGCGCAATCTTTGTATCACGCCTTCTTGCACTAAGCGCGAAAGCGTCTTATCAATTGTCGTGCGTGGGTAACCTGCTTGAATAAATAATACATTTCCAAATGCTTGCCCCTGCTTAATACGCATAATTTGTGCTCGGATTTTTTCTGCGATCGATATGTTAATTTCCATAATGTCAGTAATTATATAATATTTTCTGACATTATAGCGAGCGCAATAATGAAATAAATTTATATAAATCAATTGATAACGAATTGCTTGCTTAATAAAAGGCTTTGTATCTTATTGTTTTTATTAAAGTTGGTACAAATTTGGTACAATTTGCATATTTATAGAATAAAGAATATTAACTAAAACCCTGCAATCTATTGTTTTTATTATAATTTAAAGTGGGTCGTGATGGATTCGAACCATCGACCAACGGATTAAAAGTCCGATGCTCTACCGACTGAGCTAACGACCCTAAAAGAATATGGTTATGATACGGATTTATCAGTAAAATGCAAGCTAGGATTATGATTCTAGCTCATAATTTCACCGCCCGCGCTCATCACCCCAAATATATTTATGCATCTGTAGCTGCATGCGCACTGGGAGGTTATCTTCTATTATCCATTGTGCTAAATCTTTAGCGGCCAATTGCGAGTGGCTGGGGGAAAATAATACTTCGCAGTGTTGGGGTAATTGATACTGGTTGAGGATCTGGTGGGCCCAGTCATAATCTTTTCGATCGCATATCACAAATTTCACCTGATCCTGCGCGTTTAAGTGCGCAATATTCTCGAAGCGATTCTTTTTCACCTCAAGTGAGCCGGGTGTTTTTAAATCTAATATTTTGACGACGCGCTCATCCACTGCGCTGACATCGAGCGCACCGCTGGTTTCAAGTGATACCGTATAGCCTGCGTCGCATAACGCGTGTAGCAGCGGTAAGCACGCAGCTTGTGCTAAGGGCTCCCCTCCGGTCACCGTAATATAACGGGGCTTATATTCAGCCACATGGGCTAATACTTCTGTTAACATCATTTTTTTCCCGCCGGAAAAGGCATAAGCCGTATCACAATACTGGCAACGCAATGGACAGCCGGTCAAGCGTATAAAAACAGTAGGCAAACCTACGGTTGCGGTTTCGCCTTGCAATGAGTAAAAAATTTCAGTGATGCGCAGACTAGGATTTTCTAGCATCTTAAATCTGTTGCTTGAGTTGTGCGGCTTTTGTTTGCGCCAGATGAGCGACGGCCGTATTGGGGTATTGATGCTGCACTTGTTCTAAAGTCGTTATCGCTTTTATGCGATCGCCTGAGGCTTCATAGACAAACCCCAGTTTTAACATCGCATCAGCGGCTTTTTGATGGCTAGGATATTGCGTTACGACACGCGAGAAGGCTTGCTCGGCTTGCGGATAATTATGTTGAATTAAATAAATTTCCCCGAGCCAATAATCCACATTGGCGGCATATTCGCCTTGCGGATAAGTTTGCAAATAAGTATTAAACGCAGTCGTCGCCTCTGCGTATTGCTTATTTTGCAAGCGTTGATAAGCCGCTTGGTACGCAGCTAAATCATTGCCGGCATTTTTCACCTCTTGCACCACTTGAGTGGTATCGATTGCAGCCACTGGGGGAGTGACAGGCACGACAGGCGCCATTGCCGCGGGTTGACTTGCAGCACCTGAGGGCACATTAGGCGCAGCACCCGGCATACCGCCTGCACCGCTGTAAGCGCCTGGCGCAGGCGTTGCAGCAGGCGTTACGGGTGTTGTCAGCGCGGGTGTGGGTGCAGCCGCGACGGGTTTAGCCGCTAATGCGGTGATCCGTTTATCCAGATCCGAATAAAAATCGCGCTGTTGCTGCTCAAGTTGTTTGATTTGATGCTGATTCACTTCTAACTCCCCCCGTAAGGTTTGTATCTCGGCACGCAATTCATCCAGCTGTGTCAGTGCATCAAGACTCGCTCGATTTTTGGAATCAGCCTGGGCGCAATGCATAGCGCCCAAACTGATGACGGTTAAAACAAAGGTGACTAAGCGCATCGCTAACATTTATTCAGCCTCATAGACAATTTCGGCACGACGATTGTAGCGCCAGGCTTCTTCATTCATCCCTTGTACCGCAGGTTTTTCTGAACCATAGCTGACTATGGCCACCTGATCATTTTGCGCACCCGCTAAAAACATCGCTCTGGCTACGGCTTGTGCCCTACGCTCACCTAATGCAATATTGTATTCACGGCTGCCTCTAGAATCGGTACTGCCTTCAATACGCACTCTTGCATGCGGATGATGCACTAAATAATACGCATGGGCTTCAATGGCACGTAAGTCTTCAGGAGGCAAACTACTGGAGTCATAAGTAAAATAAAACACACGTTGTTGGCGCAGTGCTTCGGCTTCTTCGGGGGTTAAATCACTGCCGGTAAAGGTGCCATAGGGGCCCACACCACTTATGCCTTCGCCACTCATGTCTTCCATATCCGCTTCATGCTTAGGTTTACTGGCGCAACCTATCATCACTACTGAGACTAAAGTTACTAGTCCTAATTTTAAACATAGTCCTAATTTCATCACATTCTCCTTAAAGTATTTACATTAATAATGGCGACCAAGCCGGTTCTTGCACATCACCGTCTTGAGTCGGGATCCGTAATTTCACACGCCCATCGATGGACACAGCACTGAGTACGCGTTTATTTCTATCGACGGTACCGTAAATCACCATGCGGCCATTCGGCGCAAGACTGGGTGACTCATCCATAGAAGTTTCTGTCAAAATGAGTATATGATTATTTTTTAAATTTTGCGCGGCAATATGATAACGCCCTTGATTGCGGTGGATCATCACCATATATTCACCGTTAGGGGTTACCGATGCCCGCGCATTATACTCACCTGTAAACGTCATGCGCTGCACTTGTTTATTCGTTAAATTCACTTTGTAAATCTGCGGTTGTCCGCCACGATTGGAAGTAAATAATAAATGATTGCTATCAAACCAAAAAGGTTCGGTATCTATCGAAGTGCCACTCGTGACTTGAGTTAGTTTATCAGTTGCTAAATCTAAAATATATATCTTCGGTACATTTTCATTGGATAAAACCAGCGCAAGCTTACGTCCATCCGGTGACCACGCGGGCGCACCATTAATACCCGGAGAGTTGGACACTTTTTTGCGCTGCCCGTTCGAGACATTTGCGATATAAATTTCTGAGCGGTGATTTTCAAACGACACATAGGCCAATTGTTTACCATCTGGTGACCATGCCGGAGACATGATCGGCTCTCCGGTTTTGAGTAGAGTTTGTGGATTATATCCATCGGCATCGGCAATTTCTAAGCGGTATTGTCCGGGTTTACCGTTTATCCATTGCAAACCCACATAAGCAATTCGACTGGAAAAAGCGCCGGGGAAACCCGTCAACTTTTGATAAACTAAATCGCTGATGTGATGAGCTAAATGGCGTAATTCATGTTTGTCTGTGGTAAATTCACGCACCAATAACGGCGTAGGCGTAGTGCCGCCATTTTTCATCACTAAATCCAGTAACGAGAATCGCACGCGGAATCTATCCGTAGTCATGGGGATCACTTCCCCGATGAGTAGGGCTTCTAAACCCAGATTGCGCCAATAGGCATATTCCACTTGCGCAACTTGAGACGGCTTTTGCGCCATATTGGTTTCAGCAAATAATTTAAACTCGCCGCTGCGCGCAAGGTCCGCGTGGATCACATCGCTGACATTTAACTCCGGAGGAAGCAGATCTGCGCCTTGAAAAGGCACCACAGCAATAGGCATGGCAGCATCAACGCCTTGTGTGATCTCTATTTCCAAATAAGCGTGTGCCATGGGGAAATAGAGCAGAACAAATAAACCGATGATGCGTTTTAACATGATACTCTCCTGTGAGTTTTTTTAAAGTCGATGCGCTGTGTGGTGGAGGTGTTAACTCCGGAACTGTGTGTCATCATACAAAATCCCCCCGGCCGAAACGGCCGGCCCCCTTTACAAAGGGGGCAAGTTCTTCTCTCTACTCTCTTTACAAAGGGGCAAGTCCTTTGCAAAGAAGGGATTTCAGCGAGGCATGATTACACACCCGCACTCCAATTACCCCAATACATCTTCGGGTCTTAATATTAACCGAAGTTCACGAAAAGATTCAAATACCGCAGGATCAGTCGGCACCGGTAGGGGCGATGCGCGGTACACGGCTGAGACGGCAGAACGATCGAGCGCTTCATTCCCGCTTTTTTTAATCACTTGCACATCTAATACGGTGCCCCCTGGTGCCACCCGCACATGTAATTGTGTGGTTAAGCCTTCATAGCCTCGCTGGATCAACCAATTTTGCATGACTTTTTGCTTGACCATTAACGTGTAGCGCTCAACTTCAGTCAAAATCGCTTGCTGTAATTGCGCTTGCTGAGCCGTGTTGATGGCTTGCTGCTCAGCTAATAATTGTTGCTGCTTGGCTTGCTCGGTTAATTTCGCAGCTTCTGCCTGCGCCTGTGCTTCTTTTTGCTTAGCAAGCTCAGCTTCTTTTTGTTTCGCAAGCTCCGCTTCTTTCTGTTTGGCGATTTCAGCTTGCTTTTGCTTTTCCAATTCCGCCACACGCAGCGCATCCGCTTCTTGCTTTTTCTTTTGCTCTTGGGCTAATTGCTCAGCCTTGACTTGCTTTTCCTTTTCTAAGGCCAGTTGAGCTGCTTCTTCCTGACGTTTTTGTGCTTGCTCTTGTTCTAACGCAAGTTGTTGCTGCTTTTCGGCTTCAATACGGAGCGATTCATTAATCTGATCGGTACGTTTTTCTAAAGCCGCTTCAGGCACAATTTGCGCTTGGATCACCTGCACATTTTGCATGGCATAACTTAAAGCAGGTTTATTCCGATCCCAGGGAAAGTCGATTTGCATGATCATCATGACCAGGATGCCCATATGCACAGCCAAAGCCCAATAGAACGCACGCTTATAATCCGGTGCCCAAGGCCTCATGCCGCACCTGCTTCATCCGTATCTGTCACTAAGCCCACACTTTCAGCGCCAGCCTGTTGCAATAACACCATCGCCTTGACCACTTTACCGTAGTTGACAGCCGTATCCCCACGCACCATGACTGGACGGTGAGGCGTTTTATCAAGCTCTGCTTTGACCTGTTTGCCGATATCACTCGGTAATAAAGGCGTCGTCGGTGCACTATTTATATTTAAAAAATAATTCCCTACCGCATCGACGGTAAGAATAATCGGTGGCAACTCTTGTTCTTCAAGGATCTGGGCACTGGACTCGGGTAAATCAACAATCACCCCTTGCGTGAGCAGTGGTGCCGTCACCATAAAAATAATCAGCAGCACTAACATCACGTCCACATAAGGCACAATGTTGATTTCAGCTAGAGGTTTATTCAGCAAATTAGGCGAATCAAAATCTTGTTGCATAACTCCTCCCGCTTAAGGTTGCACTTGACGCTGCAGAATATTGAGCAATTCTTCACCGAATCGTAAATTAGTGGTATTAAGCTCACTCAAACGCTGTGAAAAACGATTGTAGGCAATCACTGCGGGAATCGCGGCAAATAAGCCCATGGCCGTCGCAATTAAGGCCTCAGCAATGGGAGGCGCGACCATCTGCAGCGTGGCTTGTTGCACTGAACCTAGCGTAACAAACGCGTGCATAATGCCCCAAACGGTTCCGAACAAACCAATATAAGGACTGACTGATCCTATTGTGGCTAAAAAGCTGACATTTTTTTGTAAGCGATCATTTTCCTTGGAGGCCGCAATCCGCATAGCGCGCTGTGTGCCTTGCAGCACTATCCCTGCATCCAGATCTTTACGTTGATTTAATTTAATAAATTCTTTAAGTCCTTGGTGAAACACATGCGCTAAACCCTGGCCTTTGATTTGACTATTATTGACTTCGGTGTATAAAGCACTTAAATCAGGGTCCGACCAAAATTTTTTCGCAAACGCGTTGGCTTGGCGTTGCGCATTATTTAGCAGTTTATTACGCTGGAAAATAAGTGTCCAAGACGCCACGGATAAAATCAGTAATAACAACATAACGAGTTGTACTAAAAAACTCGCCTGCCAAAATAATCCCCAAAGTGAAAGTTCTGCTGTCACATCCGTGCTCCTTTACGTAATACTGCCTGTTATAGTAAGTCCAAAATGCCGGTAAGCTTGTGGTGTTGCCACCCGACCGCGTGGCGTTCGCATCATAAAGCCTTGTTGAATTAAAAAAGGTTCCAACACATCCTCAATGGTATCGCGCGATTCACCGATAGCGGCAGCTAAACTATCAAGACCTACAGGACCGCCCTCAAATTTATTAATAATAGTCAATAATAACTTTTGATCCATCGTATCAAAACCGCACTCATCTACGATCAGTAAGGTCAATGCTTGATCGGCAATCGTTTTATTAATTTTCCCATCTGCTTTGACTTGTGCAAAATCGCGGACTCTGCGCAATAAGCGATTTGCAATCCTAGGGGTTCCGCGTGAGCGCTGCGCAATTTCTTGCGCGCCGGCCTCATCAATTGCAATGCCGAGAATACTGGCGGAACGGATAACAATTTGCATGATTTCTTGCGTCGTATAAAATTCTAAGCGCTGCACGATCCCAAAGCGATCTCGCAATGGGGAGGTCAATAATCCTGCACGCGTGGTCGCACCCACTAAAGTAAATGGTGCTAATTCCAGTTTAATGGAGCGCGCGGAAGGCCCTTCACCGATAATAATATCCAGCTGATAATCTTCCATGGCCGGATATAAAATTTCTTCGATCACCGGGCTTAGTCTATGGATTTCATCGATAAATAGCAAGTCATATGGCTGAAGGTTAGTCAACAGTGCCGCCAGATCGCCTTGCTTTTCAAGTGCAGGACCCGAAGTTTGTTTTAAACTCACCCCCATCTCATGAGCAATAATGTGAGAAAGCGTTGTTTTACCCAAGCCCGGTGGGCCAAAAATCAAACAATGATCGAGCGCATCGCCTCGGTAGCGTGCCGCATCAATAAAAATTTGCATTTGTTCCCGCACCGCAGCCTGACCCACATAATCTGCAAGTTTTTGTGGCCGTAAGGTTTTTTCTATCCCTTCTTCTACAGGTAAGACAGCTTGAGTAATAAGACGATCTTCTTGGATCATGATGAATAGCTTCCCTGCTAGTAATAAGAATAGATGTCCACTAACTCATTATATCCATTTTATTTCAAGATGCGTAGCGCTCATTGTTGCGCGCGACTTACGGTTTTACTTAATCCCAGTGTTAATTAAACTCGGATAATAACCATTTTTAAAAAACCAAATATTTTTATCCCAACCATAGAAAGGGCGATCAGGTTTAATCGGCGCGGCCACTTGCATATCGACTGAGCTCAATCCTTTAGATACTTTATCGCCGGAATGTTGCTTCTCCGTGGTATCGCTATCAAAAAAACTTTGCGTCAGCGGTGCATTTACGACCCGTGTGGATCCATTTTGCTGATTATGGCCAATAATCCCGCGTCCCTTATCATCGCCACTCAGATCATTTAAACCGGCTGCATACACATTTTCTAGAGAGATTGGCTTTTGATCCGTGCCTTGTTTGGCTTGACCAATTAAGCCGCCGGCATACTTACAACTGTCAAAGGCCGTACCGGTACTGCCGCACGTAATATCTACTGTGGCATAACTATTTTGGATTTGCAGGCTACGGTCTAATTTAATTAATCCAACTAGGCCGCCCATATTTTTTTGTGATACACCACTGCCTTTAGCGTAGGATTCCACGATCTGGACATTGTAACCTTGACGTGTCGCATACTGTGCATTATTCGTCTTACGCTTGGGTTTAAATTCACCAATTAAACCAATCAAACCCCCAAAACCACATTCATTTTTAGGGTTATCACAGGTCTTCCCTCCTTGAATGCTTAACTGAGTCACGCTAGCAAGTGATATGGTCGCATTGCCTTCTATAGCACCTATTAATCCCCCGGCAAATGCATTTTGCAGGATAAAAACTTCTTCGCTTAAATGCACATCATGCAATACGATGTCTCCACTGGTCAAACCAAGTAAGCCACCGGTTACTCCATAATCGTGACTATTGTCAGGGAAAGGGGGAATGCCAACTTCGTAGCGCAACATTTGCAATCCTTCCACATAGACGTCAGAGACTTCAACAGGACCTGCTGCAATTCCAGCGATTAATCCCTTATGAGCATCATCATGTCCAATGAGCGTCACTTCGTGGAAATAAATATTCGTAATTTTACTATTTTCACCTAACACTCTAAATAAACCGGTAGGCTCACTTCTCTGACCTTTTTCGTTTTCAATAATAAGATGAGAAATCGCATACCCGTTGCCATCGAGTGTACCGTAAAAAACGCCTTCAATCGGATGAAAGGGATTAGCCTCTTCTGCCGAACAATCTAGGTCTGTAACTAAATAATAATAGGCATCCATATCCCACTTAATACGCTTGAGATCATCACAACTTGCAATCGGCAGGCTCTTCACTTCTGCGTGTGCAGAACCCAAGAGGAAAAATAAGGGGATAGTCCATAGAAATAGTCGTCTAAACTGAGTCATGATTTGCTCCTCCATTATAATGATATCGCGCACTCTCTTTTACCCTAGTTATTTGTTCTGTGTCAACTGCATCAATAAATATCATTAAAGCATAACATTCAAAAGAGTTATTTACATAAGTTTTAAATTGTTTCCATTTGTGGTAAGTTACTCCATTGATAAAAAAGGTTGGCCATGAGCTTTCGATCAAGTGTAACCCATACCGCAAACGCGCTGGTCGATATCATCAATAGCACCGCTGGCACCCTATCCAGTAGCATGATTGGTTTTATCAGTGGTTTTAATAGCGGCTTTCGTCAAGACCCTATCACCGTGCTAAAGCTTTGGACAGGGATACGCAGCGCGAGCGCTGGCTTGATTAATGGCGCGATGTCCGGCGCTCATTTAGGCTTAATGCCGAAAATCTGCAGTATGAGGGATGCGAGTTTAGTCGCGTGGCATATGGGTCGACTTGCTGCTAAAAAAGGGGTGATTGCGCATCACGATATACCTATGATCGTGAACGTCCTACTCACTCATACTGCGCATCGTTCTACCCAAAATCCTGCTGAAATAATTAATCCACCCAGTGAAAAAAAAGCGCAAGAAGAACTGGCTTGGAATGAGTTTATCGCCGATATCCGTAGGCTTTTTTCGATCATGCTTCCCCCGCGACGTCCCACCTGTTTTATCAGTTATGCCTGGGAGGATGATTCCTCAAGCTTGACTCATCAACTTTTAGAGCATGACTTATCTCGTTTAGTGAATACTCTTCAATTATTTGACATCCCTGTCATCAAGGATACGACCCACCTGGGGAGCACCGATTTCCAATCTTGGATGTCTGATGCCGTCTCCTCGGCAGATTTTATTTTGTTTATAGGTACGGAATTGTTAAAAAATAAAATTGACACTCAGCGGGGTAATATTGGATTTGAGTGGCTGCAAATTCAAGCAAAGCTTAAGCAATATCCTAATTGTTTTATCCCTATACTTTATGAAGCAAGTCGTGAAAATGCTTTTCCGGCAGAGGTGCTTAAATACAATATTTGGGACTGGAGAAATAAAAATATTTTTTATCCCTTATTGTTTAGCATTGAAAACCCCGTCGGTATTATTCCTTCGATATTTAAGTTGGCCCCCAGTGGTTCCAATCCAGTGCCTACTCAATTGTACAAATGTTATTGTATCCGCTTGCGCACGTTATTCCAAAAACTTACAGCGATACAAACCTCCAATACGACTACGCATCAAGCCGCCTCTCCCTTTACAACCAGTCTATTGCGTGCATCCTCTAAGCAACATTTAGGCAATCTTTCTACCCCCACTAAAAGTATAACTTTACTTCCCCTGCATATTGATGAGCTTGCTGGCGCTTTGCCTTCTGATGCCTCATCTTCTGGCTCATCATCTTCTAGCGCTTCGTCTTCAAGCTCTACAGCTAATTCATCTTCGGGTTCATCAAGCAGTTATACCCGAGCTCGCGCATCTAGCCTTGATTCTGTCCTGAGGCAAAGAAAAAGCTAACCCTCCCTACAGTCTAAATCTACTCCATCAGTCATCTGTAACTAAGGTTGGCCGTAGCATCGCAGAGATCGATAGGCTTGCCCCCATTACAGCTTGTGGAGTAGATTCAGCCTATAGCGCCACAAATTATTTAGTTTACTACTTTGACCCCAGGCTGACTGCGTGATAGGATGCAGTTTAGCTTCGCAACTATCTAAACGGGGGCATTATGTCAGGTTACATTCTAAATATCACCGGTTGCAGTATCAATAGTACCGATTTTGCGCTGGCAGCCAATAAAAAGACCATGTGTGATGCCATCATTAAAGCTACAGAACAAGGTGCAGATTTCCTGATCTTCTCCCCTATGCCTTTTACTGGGCCTTCAGCGGATGCCAATTATGCCTTTATTAACTCACAAAGCAATGGCAAGGTCATTATAGACTCACTTTCCTCGATGATCGCCGAATTCCCCCCCTCAGACCTGGTTAGTTTTATTTCTTTTCCCTGGTATCACCGGGACGCGCAGCAACAAGACGTCACCCACCCTTTTTATTTAGATAACAATGAACACACTGAAAATCGCCCCTTTTATGCAACCGCTATCGTACAGCATGGCCAAATTATTGGCCTGCAACTGGCTAGCGATCTTGCCTATATTGAAGGCGTGTCTTACGATGCGCGGTATTTTAAGGCTTGGCCCCTAGGGAAAAAAGAAACCGTCACCCTAAATGGGCGTGAAATCCCCGTCGGCCACTTTCCTATTTACATTAATGATAAAAAAGACGCGAACCAAACACTGACTGTAGTCACAGAATCCTATCAAAGCATGAGTGTTAAACCTGAAGCAGCATTAGAAAACAGCTATGCCCAGAGTTTACGGCAACAAGGGGTACCGGTCAGTGCTCTATTTACAGCCAACGCGACGGCACTATCCCCCGCTACCGTACAACATTTTATGCAGCAAGTGGCCAGTGATGAAACCACAGTTGCTTTTGTCTCGGACGTAGGCAGTGATTCAGGCGATAGAGTAGGATCCGGCCAACAGTTTGTCGTACAAGGCCAACGCTTGCTATCCCAATCCAACCCCGATGCACTTTATACTCATGCCTCTTTTGTTAACCATGCCCATAAGGTGTCGGTGCCTTTTGCAAATAAATCGCAGCAGTCTGTAGCGGGTTTACAGATAGACATGAATATCGCGGATAAAAAAAGTATCACACCCCAAGCCGCTGTGTCTTTACTTACAGAATCGCAAGATCAAAAAGACCTGAAAGCCATGAATGCCACCGTGTTGTGGCTACGCGATTATTTGCTTAAAACCAAGCAACAAGGCTTTGTGATTTCCATGTCGGATGGCATCAACAGTATTTATTCTTTAAAAGTAGCCTCACTCTCCATAGATTATGCGCTGGCACAGCATGAAAAAACCGCTGGGACCAAAAAAGCTGCAGTAGCGGCTTACCTTAAGGAATTTGCCCATTTAAGTTGCGCAAAGCGTGCGCGTGAAATGAATGCCAGTGAAAACGCTCATGAAGGCCCTGAAGCTGCGATACGGTATATCAAACAACAACTCTTAACTTGCGTCTATATGCCCTGTCGCACTAGCAGTGTGGAAGAAGAACGCAGAATGATCCATGCGGTAGAAGAATTTGGCGGCACTTATTACCATCGCACTATTCAAGGCATTTTAGATGCCAATTTACATAGCGCCAGCCAATCTCTGGGGAAAGACGCCGTCGCCATATTAGCACAAGATCAAGATGAAATGACTGCAGCAAAAGAGCGTGCTCGCGTTACCCTTGCAGGTATTTATGGCAATCTAGGTAATAAAATTAGTTTAAGTAATGCCGATGCAACCGATGTGGCCAGAGGCCGCTTAAATGCAGGCGGTAAAGGTCAAGAAGGCCCGATTAGTGCCACACTTTGCCTTAATAAAACCCGCATTGCAAAACTTGCCGGCCGTGAACTCGCTCTTGAGGATAAATTACGTTATGAAAAAGAAGAATTAATTACTGAAGTCATGATCCATGGCAAAAAATCTCCCGCTGAAACAGTTCAGATCCTTAAAGATAATCCGCTCTGGGCCTCTGAAACAGCAGTTTTGGCTGAAGTGGATAACGCCTGTTTATTATGGTCTAAATCGCAAGTCAAACGTGTCGCCTTAGCGATAGCACCGAATTTAGGTTATCTGGGCAATAGTGTCGATCGTTATGGCGCCGTGCGTACCACACGGAATAGTCAGTACTTTCATAATGGCCGCGTAGAATTAAAAGCCGCTTATTTTCATCAATTGTTCAACATCATCCATTGTGATCAAACCCGTTTTATCGACTGCGCCTTAAGAGACAAGGGTTTAAAACGGTTTTTTCGGGATACCTCAATTGAGGAATTAAAATCAAAAAAAACCGAGTTTGACGCGTTATGGCAAAACTTTTTGCAGGCAGAGCGACACACGCCTGCTAAAACAAACCCTATGCAAGCGGACACTAAACCCGCACTGCCTGATGCCAACACCCGTCACTTTAATTTAAAAATTGCTTCGGCGAATGTGCATCAAAAAATGTTTGATTATGAAAATAATATCCGCAACATTAAAGAGGCCATCAACAAAGCCAATCAAGATGGCGCGGATATCTTATCTTTACAAGAACTAGGACTCACCGGTTATTTTGGTGACGGTGATTTTGATTGGGTGAATAATAAGGAAGAAGGCGATAAGATTTTCCGTCATGCGCTAGAGATTGCACGCTATGCCCATAAAATTAATCCCAATTTAATTATTTCATTAGGTTTTCCCGTTTTTCATGAAGGCATATACCGCAATCTTAAGCGACCCTTCAACGGTCAAGCACTTATTCAAGATGGAAAAATAAAATCCATTTCGCTTAAATCTATCCAACCGGATGGCCCAGCGGAATTTGAAGCGATGCATTTTACGCCGTACCGTGAACAAGACGGGGTCAAATCAATTCGGATTCCTGGCCAAGAAGATACCATTTCGGTAGGTAAACCGCTAGTCACTGTAACCGATAAAAAGGGCAATCAAGTGGCCTTATTGCATGAACAATGTGCAGAAGGCTGGCCAGGTGTGTACGATAACCAAACCGTTAATGCCGACATACAAAAACAAAAACGGCATATTAATCGATTAAATAGTGATCCCAGTCTACCGTTAGTCATCCTTAATCCGAGCGGCAGTAAAACTCAAGTCAATATTAATAAACCTGCCGTGCGTAAAAAATTAGTCCACAGTGCGTTTAATACTATTTCTAATTTAATTGCGTATTGCTATACCAATGTTGCGGGTGTTGAAGACGGTTATATGGTTGCCGATTCGGGTTCAATCTATCGGGGTAAAGATCAGAATGGGCAATTTATCGATCACCAAAGTCCACGTTTTCATCATGAGCGTTGCAGCTATTCTTCTATGGTCGTCGCAGCGCCTAAAAGCTCAAAACCACACCCTAGCGCTTTGAGCATGACGGTAGATCAATTTAATAGTACGCAGAGTGCGGTCGGGACAAAAGTAAATGGTCCTTCTGATGTAGACTTACTCGATCAAAAATCCCCCGGTTATGAAAAAATCCGTGAATATACCGAAACGACTTATGCCACAGCGATCTGGATCCTCGATACCCTGCGTGAGCATCAAGCCCAATCGCTAATTATTTCGCTCTCCGGTGGAGCAGACAGCTCTTATGGCGCGGTATCCATTACCCATGCGATTGATACTTTTATCGCTGAACACTCTCGTCGGCTTAAGCCTTCTATCAGTAATGAAAATTCACGTAAGCTTGCGGCCATTGCAACCTTTTTTGATGAATACCCGCATCTTGAATACCGCGATGAAATTTTAGCCATCCATAATGCAGAAAAAGCCATACGTGCTTTAAAAGATAAAGTTTTAGTCTGTGCGTATATGCCAACTGAAAATAGCTCAGAAGATACGCTACTTTCCGCCCAAGCCTTAATTGAAGGCGGTCCGCAATATAAGCTCGATGAACAAGGCTCCATTGTCAGGGATAGCGCGGGCAACCGAATTATCGAAGGCCATCTTGAAGGCACCGGTGGCCGATTTATGGTGAATGATTTACAAGCGCCCTTGGAAGAATACCTACTTGCCTATTCCGGTATAAAGGAAGATCTAATTTTGCAAGGCAGTCTTGAGAGTGCTGAAGATACGAATATTGATGCCTTTATTGCTAAACAAATCCCACTACTCCAGCAACAAGGCATCACAGATGACAGGATTTTAAAAGTAGCAGCCCTTGAGAATTTCTTTAAAAAATACC
>Ga0206816_1114_pt1 | contig 20711 bp, 14 predicted proteins | sample Alteio_BWOrgCont_88_FD_152866 | JGI IMG/M metagenome (GOLD analysis project Ga0206816, IMG submission 152866) | Enriched cells from forest soil in Barre Woods Harvard Forest LTER site, Petersham, Massachusetts, United States -... | ecosystem: Environmental > Terrestrial > Soil > Temperate forest >... | reverse complement strand
TTTGGCTTTGTATTGGCAATAGGTATTGTGGTAGATGATGCAATCATCGTAGTAGAAGCCGTGCAACATTACATGGATGAGAAAGGCATGAACGCAAAGGAAGCCACGCACCATGCCATGCAAGACATCTCTGCTCCTGTTATCGCCATAGCTTTGATATTGGCATCGGTATTCGTTCCAGTGGGCTTCATTCCTGGTATTGTCGGCAGGTTATATCAACAATTTGCCATCACCATTGCTGTATCAATTATCATCTCCGCATTCATCGCATTGTCGTTGACACCGGCACTTTGCACACTGCTTTTAAAGCCATACAAGATTGATGAAAAAGCAAGAGGCTTGAATCATTTATTCTTCCTGTTTAATAAATGGTTTACCAATATTACTTCAAAGTATTCACGTGGTGTGCAGCGCGGTATTAATGGCTCTCGATATGTAATTATTTTACTGGTTTGTATCGGAGTTGCTGCTTATTTTCTCTTCAAGACTAAGCCCGTAGGTTTTATTCCCAGTGAGGATGACGGGCTGGTTTATATTACTTACGAATTGCCCGAAGCATCAGCAACGACGCAATCTGTGGATGTCATGACGAAACTAATGAGTGTAGTGGAATCTACCCCCGGCATCGCGCATTATGCCGCTCTTTCAGGGTTTAACGTCATTACCGGCGCAACTAAGAGTAATAGTGGCACGATATATTGCCAGCTTAAACCCTGGAGCGATAGAAGTAAATCGAGCGAACAACTTCCTGATCTTATTGGAATTATACAAAAGAGAATAGATTCTGCCGCAATTAACAATGCTAATATCGTTGTGATACCGCCAGCTCCCATCCCAGGTATCGGGCAAACAGCGGGGTTCAGTTTCCAGTTAGAACAGAGAAATTCTAATGATAATCTCAAGGAATTTGAGACTGTGGTAAATAACTTTGTTGCAGAAGCAAATAAGAATCCTGCGATATCGAATGCCTTTACTTACTATTCAGCCCATACCCCCAGTTACAACCTCAATGTTAACAGGGAGGAATGCAAGAAAAAGGGCGTCTTGATTTCAGATGTTTTCACAGCTATTCAGGCATATATGGGAAGTATTTATGTCAATGATTTTACCTTGTATAACAGGACCTTCCATGTAGTAGTTCAGGCGGATACAGCCTTCCGAAAGATGATTACAAATATGAATAAATATTATGTAAGGAACTCTGTCGGCACCATGCTTCCATTAAGTTCATTGATAAGCTATAGCCCTACGGAGACGGCACCTCTCATTACACACTTCGACATCTTTCGTTCTGCCGAAGTTGATGGTAATTCAAAGCCTGGATATAGTACAGGTCAAGCCATTGAAGCCCTTCAGGATGTGGCATCAAAGGTTCTTCCACAGGGATATGGTTATGAATTCTCTGGACTAAGTTATGAAGAATTAAAAGCAGGTTCTTTGACCAGCCTGATCTTCCTGTTTTCATTGACCTTTGTCTTTTTGTTTCTTGCTGCATTATATGAGAGCTGGTCAGTGCCGTTTTCAGTGATGCTCTCTGTTCCAATAGGGGCTTTTGGAGCTATACTAACCCTCACTTTTATTCCAAGTCTAAGTGATAATGTCTATGCGCAGATAGGCTTGATTACTCTGATAGGATTGGCAGCCAAGAATGCCATCCTGATAGTAGAATATGCCAAAGTAAGGGTTGATCGAGGCGAAGAGTTGATTCAATCAACATTAGATGCTGTAACCCTTCGTCTCCGCCCGATTGTGATGACATCAATGGCTTTTATTCTTGGTGTAATGCCATTAGTATTAGCAACAGGTGCAGGTGCTGTAGCCCGCAGAACTATTGGCTTCACAGTATTAGGAGGTATGATAGCTGCCTCGTCTATTGCTATCTTCATAGTACCTGTTCTATTTGTGGTAATAGTAAAGATTGCTTATGGAAAAAAGCAACTGGAATACCTTGCAGCACATAAGGAGGAGCTAACTGCAAAAGATAATAATGAGGGGCATTAATAACTCTTTCCCTGATTGTTTTATATGTGATTGTTATAGATAATGGACTTTAAATTATTCGATTCTTTAAGGATATAATTACCAATGATTTCAGATACTTTTATACGAAGACCGGTTACTGCCATTGTCATATCGCTGGTAATAGTTATTCTTGGTACCATCTGTATTTTTAATCTACCCATTAATCAATATCCATATATCACACCGCCTTCAATTTCGGTGGCTGGAAGCTATACAGGTGCCGATGCTATAACGGTGGAGCAAACAGTTGCTACTCCTATTGAAGAGGCGATTAATGGGACTCCGGGAATGGAATATATTCAAAGTAACAGTACCAGTTCAGGGCAAATATCTGTCAATACAACCTTTAAAGTAGGGACTAATGTTGATGTTGCCTTACTTGATGTCCAAAACAGAGTAGGTATTGCTACACCTCTGTTACCTTCAACAGTAAGCAGGCTGGGGCTTACGGTGCGTGCACGTTATACTAGTATTTTGATGATGGCTGCCCTTTATTCTCCAGGAGGAACTCATAATATCACGTTCCTTGACAACTATGCTAATATCTATTTAATGGATGCTTTATTGCGTGTGCCGGGGGTTGGGGATATAAATGTTCGAACAGATAATTTCAGCATGAGGGTATGGATGGACCCTGATAAAATGGCATCCTATTCCTTGACTCCAAAAGATGTTATTAATGCCTTGAATGAACAAAACGTTCAGGTAGCAGCGGGATCGGTTGGGGCACCTCCTCAAGAAACTTCTCAATCTTTTGAATTAAGTGTGATGGTAAATGGTCGAATGAATAAGGCAGAAGACTTTGAAAAGGTGATTGTAAAAACCAATCCCACAACCGGTGAAATGGTTTATCTTAAAGATATTGCAAGGGTACAATTAGGTAAATTCACATACTCAAGCAACTCTTATGTTGATGGATTAAGAGCCGCCTATCTCCTGATTTATCAGGCTCCCGGAAGTAATGCTATGGATGTTGCCAAAGGTGTTTATGCCAAACTTGAAGAACTCAAGAAAACTTTCCCTGAAGATGTAGAATATAAAGTTCCTTTTGAAGCGGTTACCATTGTGAAAGTTTCTATGGATGAAGTGGAGCAAACATTGCTTATTGCTCTTGGTCTTGTGGTCCTTGTAGTCTTTCTTTTTCTTCAGAACTGGCGAACTACTCTGATTCCTGTTCTTGCTATTCCAGTTTCTATTGTAGGTACATTCATCTTTTTTATTCCTTTTGGTTTCACAATTAATACCCTGACCATGTTTGGTTTTGTATTGGCGATTGGTATTGTTGTGGATGATGCTATTATAGTTGTGGAGGCAGTCCAGCATTATATTGATGTTGAAAAATTATCTCCAAAGGAAGCAACATCTCGCGCCATGAAAGACATCACCGCACCTGTAATTGCGGTTGCACTAATATTAGCTTCAGTCTTTGTTCCTGTAGGTTTTATTCCGGGAATCGTAGGTCGTTTATATCAACAATTTGCTATAACAATTGCTGTATCTATCATGATTTCAGCATTCGTAGCATTATCATTGACGCCAGCATTATGTACGCTACTTCTCAAGCCTCATGTCATCAACGAAAAGTCAAGAGGTATAGACAGGTTCTTTTATTGGTTTAACAAGAGATTTAGTTGGCTTACTGATAAGTATTCCAATGGTGTTAAGCACGGCATTAATCAATCTAAATATGTCATCATAATATTGATCTGCATTGGGGTAGCAACTTTCTTCTTATTTAAGAATAAAGCTGCAGGTTTTATCCCTAATGAAGACTTGGGGCGTGTTATGATTACTTACGAATTACCCGAAGCATCATCTACTACTCAGTCGGTTGATCTTATTACAAAATTAATGAAAGTTGTGGGAGAAACACCCGGCGTTCTGCATTATGCTGCATTGTCCGGGCTGAACATTAATACAGGTGGAGTAAAATCTAACAGTGGTACTATGTTTTGTCAGCTTAAACCTTGGAGTGAACGGAGTGAGGAAAGTACCCAGGTTCCTGGAATTATTGATGAAATTTATAAAAGAATTGGAAAAGCTGGAATAAAAAATGCAAAAGTAGTAGTGATGCAACCCGCGCCAATCCCCGGCATCGGTCAATCAGCAGGATTCAGTATTCAAATTGAGCAAAGAAATTCTACCGATGATTTAAGAACCTTTGAAAAGAACGTAAATAAATTTGTTGCTGAGGCGAATAAAAATCCATCCATATCTCGTGCTGTTACTTATTTTAATGCCCATACCCCAAGTATTAATCTCACTGTTGACAGGGAGAAATGCAAGAAGATGGGAGTCAGTATAGGTGATGTATTTACAACTATTCAATCTTTTATGGGAAGCTCGTATGTCAATGATTTCACATTATACAATCGCACATTCCATGTAGTTATTCAAGCTGATACTGTCTATAGAAGGCTTGTTTCAGATATAGATAAATTTTATGTGAGAAATAGTGCTGGTGAAATGCTTCCTATAAAATCCTTCATCCATTATTCTCCTATAGAAACTGCATCCATCCTTCCGCATTTTAATATCTTCAGGTGTGCTGAGGTGGATGGTGGTTCTCCCCAAGGTATTAGCACAGGACAATCAATCGAAGCCCTTAAAGAAATCGCGGCAAGGGTTTTACCTGTAGGATATGGTTATGAGTTTTCAGGTTTGAGTTATGAAGAGATCGTTGCAGGAGGCCAAACAATATATATATTTATCTTTTGCCTGATATTTGTTTTTCTTTTTCTGGCAGCATTATATGAAAGCTGGTCTGTACCTTTTGCGGTGATGCTTGCCGTGCCTATTGGCGGTTTCGGAGCTATCCTTACTTTGACTTTCTTGCCAAATATCAGTAACAATGTCTATGCGCAAATCGGATTAATAACATTGATTGGGCTTGCTGCCAAAAACGCCATTCTTATTGTTGAATACGCAAAAGTAAGAGTTGATAAAGGCGAAGAATTGATACAATCAACAATTGATGCTGTGCGCCTGCGTTTACGTCCCATTATTATGACTTCCCTAGCTTTTATTTTCGGAGTGATGCCTTTAGTATTAGCCTCTGGAGCTGGTGCTGTATCCCGCCAAACCATCGGTTATACAGTATTTGGAGGAATGATTGCCGCTTCATCTATTGCCATATTTATCGTTCCTGTTTTATTTGTTGTAATTATCAGGATCGCTTATGGCAAGAAACAACTTGCCTACCTTGCTGAACATCAGGAGGAATTATCCGCAGAAAGCTGATGATCTGAAATAGAATATGTGTTGATTAAAACTCCAATTCCTTTTTCCTAGTTTCCGTACTAACTATTAAAAACGTTAAGAGCACCTTGATCCACAAATTGTACCCGACTTTGGAATAAGTTAGTTTAGCTTTTCACTATTAGAGGGAATAAAAAAGAAGTTCAATGACCTGTGAACAGTGGGATTATAAACCTCCAGCCTGCCGGAAATCAAAACCTTTATTTCATAATTAAAACTACGGATCAACTCGAGGCATTTTCGACGATGATCATTCTCCCATAGTTCGCAATAGATGATCGGACGGTGCTTTAGAATGGTTTCCTTAGCCCCTTCAAAGACCCAGAATTCATAGTTCTCAGCATCAATTTTTATAGCAGTAATCGGTTTGGTAAGATTCCTTATTTCTTCAATACTATCAATGCGATGAATGGGCACTTTATATCGATCACCATCATTATACTTTTCTATCGCAGGGTCAATGACATGGCTCAACCCCTGCATCCTGACATTATCCAAAACAGGCATCACCATTTCTATTTCACCCTCAGAATTTCCAAGGGCATATTCAAATATTGTCACATTCTTCAGACAAAAGAATCTGACAATTTTTTTTAAACTCTTAATGTTTTCAAGTACAGGCTCAAACGCAAATATTTCAGAATCTTTAATCTCCTTGGCAAAGTGTACCGTCATGATACCGATGTTAGCTCCGATGTCTAAAATTATTCCTTCCGAAGGAATCAATTTCAGGAAATAAATAAAGTCGCCCTCTTTCTTATCCCATCTCAAAGTATGCACCTTAAACCAAGAAAAAAGCACCAGATAATTATCAAATCCTAATATCCCTTGAAGGATGCGTTTAATGAATGATTTCATCTATTTCTTTCGTAAAACCTTATAGGAAAAAATGACCTCAAATGTCAAATAGAAAAGGTAAAGAATCAAGAAAGTAACTATAAATGGCATCGCCTGATTTCTATTGATCAAAGCATAAGCAATAATAATGATCACATATCCGAAAAGTTTGAGCGTTGTCGCAGCAAGGTAATATCGGAAGAAGAGTTTGGGATCACCCTTGCAAGATTTGATTAATCCATAATGAAAAGCGAAAGTGGTCAATACAAAGAATATTAAAACAAACCAGAATAAAGGATGAAAGTAATCCTTTAAATAAGACATCCCAAGCACATACCCTGCGATAGCAATGATGATAGAATAGATTAACAAAAACTTGATGAATCCTGATAATTCTTTAAGCATCTCGGCTAATTATTTAAGGAAGTCTTTAATGGAAATATAAATCGCCAAAGCAACGGATAGAAGACTGAGCAAGATTGTAAAAACAGGGAATTTAATACCAATTAATTCATCCAGCTTTATGCCACCATAAGCGCCAAGACCTATGATAACAGCCATCTGAATGCCCATGCCTGAATAACGGGCATAAGAATTAAGCGGTTTTTTCTTTGACAGTGTTATTGCTTATTTTTTGGTCAACAGATTTGATGTCTTTTATTACTGGACCCATATTGCAGGAACCAGTAAAACTTGCACCACTCTCAACCACTAATTTACTTGAAAGAATATCTCCTGTAATTCTTGCTGAAGACTTCAGAAAAAGCATGTCCGAAACATTGGTTTTGCCCTTAACTGTACCGGAAATATCAGCATTCTGACAATTAATATCCCCTTCAATACTACCCGTAGATCCAATGACCACCTTTGCTTTTGATGTAACAGTACCAATCACAGTGCCATCAATTCTGATGTCACCATTAGATTTTACATCACCTTCAATTGTTGTACCTGCACCAATAAGGTTAATAGATGACGACGTTACTTCATTTGGTTTAGTCGCTTCCGGTTTGTTTTTGTCGAACATAATTTGTTGTTATTTGTATCTGAATAAATTTATTTGGACGGCAAAGATATAGAATTTGAAATTTAATTTCCTAATATAAAGGATAAATTATTTTGATTTAAGGTAATTGGAGGTAAAAAAAGCCATATATTTTGTAAGGTCCTTATCCCCATAAAAGATATTATAATTAGGGGCATCAATAAGGAATTGACTCATTTGGATGTTTTTATAATCCCCAAAGACTTCATCATTAGTAACAATCCCATTATAAAAATCCATACCTTTAGTATTGTCTCCAAACTCTTTGACAACAATAATTTGAGTATTTGCATCCAATAAAAAATTACTGACATCAAATGTTGAGTTACTATAATATTTAGATAAATAGCTCTGTACTTTTGTTTTGACCTTGATTGCCTCAACAGTCTTGTTTGGGAAAGTTACAACATAATATTGGGCTGAATCCGGATTGAAAGCATAAGGAATAGAATTATTGGTTTTTGTGCTGTCTTGACTTCCATTAGTATTGCCTTTTATCTTGTTAATATAATCCAATATCTGTTTTGCCTGAACACTTACAGAATCTTTTGGGTAATCCTGAACAATATTTTTTAAAGCCGTTTCAAAAACATTCAAATCCCTTGTCCTGCCTATTGACAAGGTTCTCAAATAATCAAACTTAGGCTTTAAAATATTCCCGGGAAATATAGAATCTGCTAAAAACTTCCTTTCTATAACCATTGGATATTTCCCGCCAAGATAGGCTTCATAAGTATTTTCATAATACTCATTCAACTTCTTTTCAGAGTTCTGGGCATCCTCGACTGCATTTGGATTTTTTATCAATCTGGCAAACTCACTTTCTGGATATTTGTTTAGAATTAAGTTCTTATAATAATCCGCCCGTTCCTGATTTTTTATTGTCAAATTGATGCGGTATAAATTATAATAAGTCGGCACCAAAAACTTATTATTCGGGAATCGTTTATCCAAAGTTTCAAATGCTTTTATAGCTTCGTTGTAGTCATTAAACTGCTCTTTGTAAATTAATCCGATAGTATAATATGCCTCAATAATCCTTCCATTAGACGCTTCCATCAATTTATCTGAAGTCGGAACATTCTTCATATACTTATCCCTCATGGCAGTAGCAGATTTTGTGCTGTCCTTTGAGTTAGTAGTATCTTTCACTTCGGCATCTGCAGATTCCAATTCATCGGCACCAGCTGCATTCAGATTACTTTGTTTGCTACTTCTTCTCCAGTCATCCTCATTCTTTCTGTTGCCCCATTTCTTCAAAAACTCTGAATACCCAAAACTGATTGTTGCCGGGTTGTAAAAATACCATCCGCCTGCACCAACATCTTTGTTTGGGTCCTTATTATTGTTTGTATTATTACTTAGAATAGTATTAGCATTTTTATCTTTCTCTTCTTTTTCCTTTCTCTTGGCTTCATCTTTTTCTTCTTTCTCTTTCGTTAAAATATCATCCACAAATTTATTTCTTTCAGCTTCAGACATCCCTGCCACCCTTTGAAGACTATCTTCATAAGCAATAATATTTAAGTTCTTGATGAGCTTAGTCAAGGTATTCCTTTTGTTTAATATAATAGGATAATCGGGATGATCCTTCGTCAAAAAAGTAATTGTACTGTCATAATACGTCTGTGCCGGTTTGTATTCTGGGCGATCAAAATAAATCTTCCCAAGTTCCAGATAAGACAATGCCTTTTGATTCGTATTCTTGAGACTTGCACCAATAGATTTATGTAAATAATCAATCGCTCCTTTAGTATTCCCCTCCTTAAGTTCGATGCCTGCTAGTGCATAATATATCTGATCAAGATAATCCGAATTCTTAATATCCTTAGCCATCTTTATAAGTTTCTTTTTAATCTTGTCACTGTTAGGCGAATTTGCCTGAGAGACAACAGCACTATTGATTTCTGCATTAAAATTCAACTCATAGGGAGCATTCATCCGCGTAACTTTATCATATAATTGTTCAGCCTTCATATTATCTCCTTGCTTCTGATAAATCTGTGCAAGAATAAAGGTAAGTCGCGCTCTGGTAGCTCGTTTCTTAGTGAATGAAATTGCCTTGGTCAAATCATTTACCGCCTTTTCATAATCCTTGGTCATCAAGTCATAATTCGCACAAGAAGAATAAAAATCAGCCTTCAATCGCTTTGGAAATGCAGGGTCATTCTTCAGGAAATCTATCATATTATCACTCTCACTGACATACGCCATTTCGTTATAAGTCTTCAGCATCATCAGGAAAGCATCATAGCGAATCTCATCCTTTCCATACCTGCCTCCCATAAATTGAAAAGTCTCCAAAGCATTGAAATATTCTCGCTTCATAAATCTGCATTTTCCGACCAGTAACCAATTCTTCGGAATCCATTTATTGTGCTCATGATAAGCCTTGCCAGACTTATCTTTAATATACATCGTCTGACGCTGAATGACCAATGATACACGCTTAATGGCATCATCCATCGCAGGATAAATCGCCTTCGCCTTATTCGCATCGCCATATTGATAGACTGACAATATCCGGTCATATTTATCCTCATGCGACTTTGCCAACTGGGCTACTCCGTCATTATATTTGTTTTCAGCATTCCAGTAACCATTATAATGCGCCAACACTCCGTGATAAGTCCTGCTAACAAGATTATTCTTCTTGACAGAACACCCTGCTACAATTATCATCACCATCAAAATGGCAGCTACTCTTTTTATATACATACTTATCTTATTCAAAGGCTATTTATTTCTATAGGAGATATTTAACTCCAAGTCGGCAAAAATATTTTATTTTTTGGAATAAATTGCAATTTGAAGAAAAAATCTTGATGAACCCGACTATTTAATTTGCTTAACCAAGTTGACATAATCAAATTATCCGTTAAATTTTTTTATATCTCTTAGACTTTTCAGAATAATATTTGGAATTCGCAGTATCACCCATATTGCCATAAGTAAAACCCAAAAGTTCATTGGTTTGATAGTTTGTCGAATCTATTTCTAATGCCTTAGTAAAATTTTCTAATGCATTAGGATATTGTTTCAAATTGTAATAAGCACAACCTAAATTCAACAAAGAGTTTTCACTTTTAGGATATAGATGCAAGGATTTTTGAAACAGCGGAATTGATTGTTCATACTTGCTCTGCTTCAAAAGTGCCACACCTTTGTTTTCGTATGAAATGAAATTATCAGGAGAAACTTTTATTGATGAATCAATATAAATTATCGCCTTATCAAGTTGCCCGGCATTCAAATAAGCCTGCCCTAAATCATTAAGCATTTTTCCATCCGGATTGACGTAATTATTCAATGCTTTTTCAAAATTCGCCAAAGCATCAGGACTATTTCCCTTTTGGCTATATGCTATTCCTAAATAATAATAGGCATCTCTAAAAGTTGGCAAGATAGCAACTGCCTTTGTTAATTCAACAATTGCCTTTTCTAAATAATTATTTTTAGCCTGCGGATCTTTTTCATTTTGATATAAATTTTGCAACAATTCATGTCCATAACAATAATGAACTGTTGCACTGTTTTCAGATACTTCAGAATCATGTCCATAAATTGTGGCATTGTCTTTCCAATTTATATTCCTTGAAAATGTCCTGATAGAATAAAGTCCGGCTATTATAAATACTATCAGGAATAAGGAAGAATTTATCCTAATCATTTGAATCAGATTCTGAAACTTGCTTTTCACAAACTCAGTCCTGGTAAACTTAATAAGAAAAAAAGTAATAATAACACAAAATCCAAGAGAAGGAACATACAGAAATCTTTCAGCCATAGTGGCTCCTATTAAAATAAACATATTTGAAACAGGGGCTAAGCTAATCAGAAAAAATAAAATCCCAAAAGCAACAATATTTTTTTTCCTGATATTTATAACGGAATATCCCAACAATCCAATTATAAGGATTATTCCAAATAATGGAATTGGATTGCTGATCGTTTGAATAATAATCGTTGAATAACTATAGTCGCAACTTAACAAATATGGAAAAATTAAAAGCCAGATATATTTCAACAGGATATAAAATACTGTTGCTTCTCGGCTGATAAAATCCGGAGCAATTGCTAATGTATTATTCAAAACAGAATCCATCACATGCATCGAAGTCGCCTTCAGCACCTCCATTCTTATCAATAAATACATAGATGTAATTAATATCAAAACAAATGAAATCAAAACAAGTTTTCTAAGAGGAATCCTAGTGAAAACAAAAAGCATTAAAGGAATTATAAGAAGAAAGGTAATACCACTTTCTTTTGAAATTAAGGATACAAAAAAACAACTGCTTCCAAGTATAACAGAAAGAATAGATGGCGATGAAACATTCTTTAGAAAAAACCAAATTGAAAGAATTGCAAAAAGAAAACAAAGAATTTCATCCAGACTCTTGATATTATTCACCACCTCTGTATGAATCGGATGGGCAGCATACAGAAGGCTGCAAACAAAAGGAAAAAGAAGGTTTTGTTTTTCGAATAATTTACAAAGAACAATAAATAGAATCAAACAAGTAATAGAATATAATAGCACATTTATTAGATGATAAATATGCGGACTGTTTGGTGAAAACTGCCAAACAATAGCATAAATAATTAATGATGCCGGGCGATAAACAGGACCCCTGTTTTCTTCTAAATATCCATACCAATAATCAGTTTTCAGTAACGTAGAAACACCTGCCAATCCTTTAGTGGTAATTTTATTCAAATCAATAACTGTATGATCATCCATCGTGTAATCATATCGAATACTCTGCGCATAAAGCAAAAAAGCAAATACCCCGATGATCGCCCCCAAAGAAATTTTGAGTTTCCTTAAAGCATTCGGGTCAGCGGGGATGGCTACTGTTGCAGCCTTCGGTTTATTGGGACTATCTTTTTTGCTCATCAAAAATTTATTATCGTGGCAAAAATATAAATTCCAAATCCAAAAAAAATCCCCCCTGATAAAAATACCAGGGAGGACTTTAATCTTAATATTCCTTTCCCCTTACAAAATTATCTGATCCAATTTCAATTCAAAACCAGGCAAAACATCCTCCCCCGACAGCGTCTCACTAAAAGCAACTGTCACAGGTTCCATCAATGGTTTATAAATATAGGAAGTTCTCCTTTCAGGGTCTATCATCCATGCCAGCCTGCATCCATTATCTATCCACTCTTCCATTTTCTTCATCGTGTCCTTTATAGAATCCGATTCAGAAATTAATTCAATTACAAAATCAGGACATATATAGGCAAAACGTTTTCTATCTTCTTTTGAAATTTTTTCCCATCTCTCTTTTGAAATCCATGAAACATCCGGAGAGCGAATTGCCTTATTGGGTAAGGTAAATCCTGCATTCGAATCAAAACAAAATCCTAAACGATTTCCCCTGTTCCAAATAATTAATTCCCCAATAATCTCTGAATTTGTATTTCCGGTTTCTGATCCCGTTGGTGCCATAATAATAATATTTTGATGTTTATCCCTTTCAATACGCAATTCCTTATTCCTCACACACAGTTGAAAAAACTGTTCCTCCGTAAGGTTCACCGTATCCGTCCTTATTTCTAATACTTCCATTTTTAGACTTGCTTATTAATTTCACTTTTGATTAAGAACGCAAAAATACAAAATATTTTTGCAACTCCTGAATTAAGCCTTAGGCTCAATAGGAGCATCCGTCTTTACTGTAGTTTCGGCACTTCCCTCTGACGCTTTCTCCTCAACTTTCTTCTCCTCCACCACAGCATCCGTCCCCGGCAACATCACAAAATCCAAATGAAAAGTCCCACGATAAACAGTCTTAAATAATTGCCTCTGAGAAAGACAACCCGGAGCACTCGCATCAGCATAAAACGACCCCAGTTTCATAATACAATCCCCCAATCCATAAGCATCCATGATGATTCTTTTTACTTCCAGTCCCGTAGCAGGATCAGTAATAATTATCAACCCGTTATTTATTGCTCCCATATCAGGACTCTTCTTCATCGAACAATCAACATTATTATGATGTCGCCCAACAATATTCTCCCCTTTAGTCAATAAAAAAGCTTCAACCTCATCCTTATTACTTGCCAAAAAAAAACTAATGACAAGCTTGAACAACTGCTCAAAACCCTTATCAATAAGAGCAATATATTTATCAACATTCGCATTCGAAGCACCAGTCCCCACATGCGCATTTCCAATCACCGGAATGACTTCCTCCAGATCAGTAATTTGACCATCAACCAAAATAAACCATTCAGAATCTACACCATAATCAGTCAGATGGCTTTCATTAGTAAATAAAACACCACGCGTACTTCTTAAAACAGAAACAATTTCCTCCTGTTTTAAATGATCATAATAACTTTTAGGACGACTCAGGATAGCTGCCGTATCCAATAAATCATTATCCTCAAAATAAACACTGCAACCACGAGCCATGTTGCCCAAAGTTTCGGTAACAGTATTCCTCAACAAAATTTTTTGCTCCTCATTTCCAGAACCATCAACCAGCTTCCCCGAAATGCTGTTTTGCAACAAGGTATAATTACCCTCAATTTGCAATTTCTTTGCCGCCACCACAGGATTTCCACCAAACAAACCAGCGCTTAAAGCATATCCGTTTCGTTCTCTTTGAATCTCTGTAATGTGCATTTCTTGTTTCAAACTTAATTTTTCCATTTTCTTATTATTTAATTATTTATTGTTTAATTTTATTATTTTTAATACTTTTTAATTCATTTCAGCAAAATTCAGCTCGATTTTGACGCTCCTTGCAGCAATTACGTTTGGCGATTCAGCCATCACACCTCCCATTTTAGCACTCACACTTTCCCTTTCAGCCCCGACACTATCAGTTTCAGCCCTGACACTTTCTCCCGCAGCCTTGACACCATCAGTTTCAGTCTTCACGCTATCAGTTTCAGCCTTCACACTTTCCTTTTCAACGTTGACACTTTCAGTTTCATTCCTCACACCTTCAGTAATAACCCTCACAGCCGAGGTTTCAACAACAACTTCTAAAGAGTTTTCTGGAATGAAACCTGACAGCTGCCCCCTGCTGCTGTCAGGTTTCATCCGCTGGTCAGTATTTGTAATCCCGACCCCCAGTCGGCTTTTTCTGCCACCAAGTATAATACATTCCAAATTCCTGACATTAATAGTCAAAGGAAAATTTGCTGCTATATATAAAGGAGTACCTATAACATCCATATCCGAAGACGCAATGCTTGCCGCAAAGGAAGTGTCCCAATCATGGTACCCGTCTCCGAATGAAGTTTGACAGAAGATTTAGAAGAAGAAAATATAAATCGAAAGATGGAAGCATTCCCCACAACTTCACTAAAGTTTTTCACTTTACTAAAGTTCAATTCCCTTTTGGAATTTTCAAAAACACTCTGGAAATAGCTGCTCATCATTTTTGTAATACGCTTGCAAAGAAACAAAAAACTTTAACAATAAGAATAGAAATACCAGGTTTTCAGAAAAAAAATTCGCTAATTTCACAAAGTAACACTAAACTTCCTTCATAATTCAGTCCCGGAGGGACCGGCTTTTGGTAGTAATAATAATAGACCTCTTTCATAATTGTTCTGTTAAAAGTTTAATGAAAGTCCCGGAGGGACAGTCTTTTGGTAATAAATTGCTCATGAAAAAGAATTAAGTCCCAGAGGGACGACCTTTCACATTAGTCAGAATTAATTACCAAAAGCCCGTCTCTCCGGGACTTTATTCTTTTTAATGACCGTCGGTTTGTTTATACCAAGATAAAAAATGGAATAAGATATGGTAATAGGAACGCAGATGACGCGGATTTTTATGATAAAATATGATCTTTCAGATAACAAATCATATTTTATCATAAAAATCCGCGTCATCTGCGTTCCTATATCACTTGAATCTATTTCAATTTCTTTTGGTGTAAATAAACCGACAGTCATTAAACTTTTAATAGCACAATTATGAAAGAGCTCTACTTAGTTAATCTTCGTGAACTTAGTGTCTTAGTGTTAAGATTCCTGATTGATTTCCTATTTTCGCACCATACCATTTGGAATTTATCGGCTAATGAAAATAAATGCTAAAACTTATTAATGAATAATCTCCTCTTAGAAATAAAAAACCTCGTCACAGAATTCAAGACTGAAGAAGAAACAGTCACAGCGGTAAACAACATTTCTTTCACCCTGAATGAAGGTGAAATCGTTGGTATAGTTGGCGAATCAGGCTCCGGCAAGTCAGTAACCTCCTTGTCCGTAATGAAGCTCATTGCCAATCCCGGAAGAATAATTTCAGGAGAGATATTATTTCATTCCAAAGACAAAGGCATTGTTGATTTATTGAAGCTCTCGGACAAAGAAATAAGATATTTCAGGGGCAATGAAGTAGCCATGATATTCCAGGAACCCATGACTTCTCTCAATCCCGTCTTCACCTGTGGCAATCAGGTAATGGAAGCTATCCTGGTCCATCAGAAGATCAGTAAATCCGAAGCAAAAAGAAAGACATTAGCCTTGTTTGAGAAGGTCCAATTACCAGATCCCGAAAGATTATTCGACACCTATCCCCATCAAATATCCGGCGGTCAGAAACAACGTGTGATGATAGCAATGGCGATGAGTTGCAATCCCTCCGTCCTCATTGCCGATGAACCCACCACAGCATTAGATGTTACCGTCCAAGCCACCATTCTTAATCTCATGAAAGACTTACAAAAGGAGACAGGAATGGGTATCCTTTTCATCTCCCACGATCTCGGAGTAATAGCAGAACTTGCAGATAAAGTCGTTGTAATGTATAAAGGAAAGATTGTGGAAGAAGGCAATGTAGAAGACATCTTCACCAACCCAAAACATCCATATACCAAGGGATTGCTTGCCTGTCGTCCTCCCTTGAATAAACGCCTGAGAGTGCTGCCTACCATGAATGATTTCATGTCTGAAGACAAAGATGGCGAGATGCACGAGATCAAACAATCCGTTGATGATGCCGTCACCCAATATGTCATTACAAGAGAAGAAACCGACCTAAGACATGTGGAACTTTACAAGAAAACCCCCATCCTTTCTGTAAAGAATTTAAAAACTTACTTCCCGATTAACAAAGGCATCTTCGGACAAAGAACAGGTTGGAAGAAGGCAGTTGATGATGTCAGCTTTGAAGTCTATCCAGGCGAAACTTTAGGTCTGGTAGGCGAGTCCGGCTGCGGCAAAACGACACTTGGAAGAACAATCATCAGATTAATAGAACCCATTTCAGGCGAGATTATCTTCGATGGAAATAACCTCCTCAAACTTCCTCCAAAAGAATTACGAGCCATAAGAAAAGACATCCAGATAATCTTCCAAGACCCATACTCCTCCCTCAATCCACGCATGACCATCGGCAATGCGATATTAGAACCCATGCAAGTCCACGCACTTCATAATAATGATAAGATCAGGAAGGAAAAAGTAATGGAACTATTAAGCAAAGTCAGCCTCCCACATAACTTTTACAATCGTTATCCTCATGAATTCTCTGGCGGTCAAAGACAGCGGGTTTGCATAGCCCGTGCCCTTGCCCTGGAACCACGATTCATCATCTGCGACGAATCGGTATCAGCATTAGATGTCTCCATCCAGGCACAGGTTCTCAACCTTTTGAATCAATTAAGAAAAGACTTCGGCTTCACCTATATATTTATCTCCCACGACCTTTCTGTTGTGAAATTCATGAGCGACAGAATGATAGTAATGAACGAAGGAAAGATAGAGGAATCGGGCAATGCCGACACTATTTACAACCATCCAAAAACAGATTATACCAAGAAACTGATCAGTTCTATTCCTCAAGGTCTAATACACCATAGAATTGAATTATAAAATTTCAATCCCTTTATTCCTTGTCATTTTAATCCGGTATATTCCTCCCCATTTCCTATATTTGCACCCAATAAAAACAGTAATATAATGTCAGAATATACCTTTGCAGACCGCCACATCGGACCTAGTGATGAAGATACCAAAGAAATGCTCGCCGCTATCGGCGTCAAGAGCCTTGATGAATTGATTGATCAAACGATTCCCGCTTCTATTCGCCTCAAAAAACCCACGAATCTTCCGGAGGCTTTGAGCGAATATGATTTCCTGAATGAGCTAAGGCTCATTGCCGCTAATAACAAGGTGTTTAACTCCTATATCGGCATGGGATATTACAATACTATCATGCCTACCGTGATTCAAAGAAACATCTTTGAAAACCCGGGCTGGTACACTGCTTATACTCCTTATCAAGCCGAGATTGCACAGGGAAGGCTTGAAGCATTATTGAATTATCAGACCATGATTATTGATTTGACTGGCATGGAAATAGCAAATGCTTCGCTGCTTGATGAAGCTACTGCCGCCTCCGAAGCGATGATCATGATGCATCATACATCTACTAATAAATCTACCGAAGGCAAGGACGCAAACCTGTTTTTTGTATCAGAAGATTGCTTTCCACAGACAATAGATGTCTTGAAGACAAGGGCAAATCCTTTGGGTATTGAATTGGTCATCGGCAATCATCACTCACATAAGTTTGACAGCAGATATTTTGGTGCATTGGTTCAGTATCCAGCCAGCAGTGGCGAGATTTATAACTATGCTCCCTTCGTAAAAGATGCGCATGCTTTGAGTATTCAGGTGGCTGTTGCGGCTGACCTGATGAGCCTTTGTTTATTGACTCCTCCGGGCGAATGGGGTGCTGATATTGTTCTTGGAAATACCCAGCGTTTCGGTGTGCCGATGGGCTTTGGTGGTCCACATGCTGCATTCTTTGCCGCTAAAGAACATTACAAAAGAAGTATGCCAGGAAGAATCATCGGTGTTTCTCAAGATGCCCATGGAAACCGTGCTTTGCGCATGGCTTTACAGACTCGCGAGCAACATATTCGTCGTGATAAAGCCACTTCAAATATCTGTACAGCGCAGGTTCTGTTGGCTGTTATTGCAGGGATGTATGCCGTCTATCATGGTCCGAAAGGTTTGAAGGCAATAGCAAAAAGGATTCATGATAACACCACAATTCTTGCAACAACATTGAAGAGTCTGGGCTATGAAGTCTTGAATAAAGCATACTTCGATACCATCAATATTGTCGTTACTAAAGATCAGAAAACAAACATCAATTCTCTTGCCTTGAAGCAGGGAATTAATTTTAATTATCTCCATGAAGGTCGCATTGCCATCAGCATTGATGAGATAACTAATATGAAAGATTTGAAGGTAATTCTTTCCATCTTCGCATTAGCAAATGCAAAGGGCGCAAAGGATTACACTATCAAACATCCGATGCAAGTTATTCCATCGCATCTTCAAAGAACCTCGTCATTCCTGACGCATCCTGTCTTTAATACCCATCATTCAGAGACAGAGATGTTGAGATATATCACTAAATTAGAGAATAAAGATCTTTCTTTGAATCATTCTATGATAGCTCTTGGCTCCTGCACCATGAAGCTCAATGCTACCTCTGAAATGATGCCATTGTCCTGGAGAACGTTCTCTTATATTCATCCATTCACCCCGGCAGATCAGGTAAAAGGATACCTTCAAGTCATTAAAGAATTAGAAGGTTTTCTATGTGAGATAACAGGCTTTGAAGGCGTGTCTCTTCAGCCAAATTCCGGTGCACAAGGCGAGTATGCTGGCTTATTAGTTATCCGTGCTTATCATCATAGCCGCAAGGATCATCATCGTAATGTGGTCTTGATTCCACAATCTGCACATGGCACCAATCCCGCTACAGCCGTGATGTGTGGCATGAAAGTAGTCGTTGTGAAATGCGAAGGAGAAGGTGATATTGACATTAATGATCTTCGTGAAAAAGCCATCGCCAACAAAGATAACCTTGCTGCCCTGATGGTTACCTATCCCTCTACCCACGGGGTATTTGAAGAAGGCATCAAAGAAATCACTGACATCATTCATGAGAACGGCGGACAAGTTTATATGGACGGTGCCAACATGAATGCTCAAGTCGGCTTGACGAATCCTTCCATGATTGGGGCTGATGTCTGCCATATTAATCTTCATAAAACCTTCTCCATTCCTCATGGCGGCGGCGGTCCTGGCATGGGTCCTATTGGTGTTGCAAAGCACCTCGTTCCTTTCCTTCCGGGTCATGCTGTGGTGAAGACAGGCGGCTCTACTCATGCTGTTTCGGCGGCTCCCTGGGGCAGTGCCAGCATCCTTTTGATTTCTTATGCCTACATGAAAATGCTTGGTAATAAAGGCTGTACAGAGGCTACCAAATATGCCATTCTAAATGCCAATTATATCAAATCAAAATTGGAAAGTCATTACCCGGTATTATACCAAGGCAAGAATGGTAGGGTGGCTCATGAGATGATTCTTGATTGTCGTCAATTCAAACTGGCATCTGGTGTGGAAGTTGAAGACATCGCCAAAAGGCTGATGGATTACGGCTTCCATGCTCCTACGATTTCATTCCCCGTAGCAGGAACCATGATGGTGGAGCCTACCGAAAGCGAGCCTAAAGAAGAATTAGACAGGTTCTGCGATACTTTAATTCACATCCGAAAAGAGATTCAGGAAATCATTGATGGCAAAGCCGACAAGGTTGATAATGTATTAAAGAATGCCCCGCATACGGTCAATGAAGCCACTGCCGACGAATGGAAACATTCCTATTCCCGCACTAAGGCGGTCTATCCTGCACCTTGGATTAAGGAAAATAAATTCTGGACTCCGGTAGGGCGAGTGGACAATGCCTTTGGCGACAGGAACTTTGTGTGTGCCTGCCCTCCGATAGAGAGTTATTCCGAAGAGTTGGTTTAGTTCAATTAGGAATTAAAAATTAGGAATTAGGATGATGGTCACTTTCCTAATTCGTAATTCCTAATTGGTTCCATCATCCTTTTATTGTTACTCCCAAAAGTGACTGTTGCACAACCCCATTAAATACTAATCTTCAATCAACAATATTCTAATAAGGTTAGGGAGGTATTTTTCAAGAACCAAGTCTTCCAAGAAGTTTAAAAGTGCCATCCTATAATTGCAAAGCTTCTTAAGTGCCTTTGCTTCACTTTTTGCCGTTTTGATGGTAAACTTCAAGAGTTTTTTCAGATTGTAGGCAATGGCTGCGCCCAGAACCGCTTTATTCGCTGCTTCTATTCCTTTTGCATTGATTTGTTTCATTCCATTGTAGTTGATCAGACTGCCGAATACAGGCTCTACTGTGCTGCTCCGAAGTTTCTTCATTCGCTTCCCTTCCTTAGTGCGTACTCGTTCATAAGCTTCACTGTATTCCTTTCGATAGGCTGTTACTGTTATTCTTTTTGACCTCGCACGTTTTGCTAAACAAGTTGCTCTCAATGGACAACTATCGCAACTTTTCCAGTTTGATTTATATTCTTTCTGCAGCTGATTTCTCTTTGTTGTAATGGTTCTTGTATAATGCAAAACCTGATTGTTTTTGCAAATAAACGTATCGCTTTCTTCATCATAAATAAAATCCATCTCATGCTTATAACCCGCTTGTGGCGGGATAAATCCCTGTATATTTTCCTTGTCA
>Ga0206816_1111_pt1 | contig 21264 bp, 19 predicted proteins | sample Alteio_BWOrgCont_88_FD_152866 | JGI IMG/M metagenome (GOLD analysis project Ga0206816, IMG submission 152866) | Enriched cells from forest soil in Barre Woods Harvard Forest LTER site, Petersham, Massachusetts, United States -... | ecosystem: Environmental > Terrestrial > Soil > Temperate forest >... | reverse complement strand
GCTTTTCGTTTTTGACTTGTAGCCGCGCCACCCCATTCCTAATATTTTTAGCATTTCTTCTTGCCTATTCCAATAAAATCTGCACATTTGCATATCTGCACATTTACACATCAACAAAGTGGCTAAAACCAAGATCGCGTATTTCTGTCAAAGTTGCGGCTTCGAATCCGCCAAGTGGCTGGGTAAATGCCCGTCGTGCGCGCAATGGAATACGTTTGTGGAGGAAGTTTTAGAAAAGCCCAATACTTCCGTACCCAACTGGAAGGCCAACTCCACCACGCAGCAACGCGCCAACAGGCCGGTGCCCGTTGCTGATATTATTTTTAACGAAGAACACCGCATACTAACCCCCGATAACGAATTTAACCGCGTGCTGGGTGGCGGCATTGTTGCCGGCTCATTGGTATTAATCGGCGGCGAGCCGGGCATTGGTAAATCAACCCTGATGCTTCAGTTAGCACTGAATATGCCCAACCTGAAGGTGCTTTACGTATCAGGTGAGGAAAGCGACCACCAGATAAAGATGAGAGCGGAAAGGTTGAAGGAAGTCGGAATGCGGAATGCCGAAGTCGGAAGTATAAATTCCGCATTCAACACTCCGCATTCCGAATTTGGAAAAGGTTGCTATATACTTACCGAAACCTCTACCCAAAACATATTTAAACAAATTGAAGAATTACAGCCGGATTTGGTGGTGGTTGATTCTATTCAAACCTTGCATTCATCGCATATTGAATCTACGCCGGGCAGTGTGTCGCAGGTGCGGGAATGTACGGCCGAGCTGTTGCGGTTTGCCAAGGAAAGCGGTACGCCGGTATTTTTGATAGGCCATATCACCAAGGACGGCATGATAGCCGGGCCAAAAATACTGGAACACATGGTAGATACCGTTTTGCAGTTTGAGGGCGACCGGCATCATGTTTACCGTATTTTACGCACCATCAAAAACCGATTTGGTTCGGCATCTGAGCTGGGTATCTACGAAATGCTGGGCGAGGGTTTGCGCGAGGTCTCCAACCCGTCAGAGATATTGCTTTCGCAGCGCGATGAACCGCTAAGTGGTATCACGATATCAGCTACTTTAGAAGGTATGCGCCCCATGCTGATAGAAACGCAGGCATTGGTAAGCGCATCGCCTTACGGCACGCCGCAGCGTACGGCAACGGGGTTTGATACCAAACGCATGAGCATGTTATTGGCCGTGCTCGAGAAACGCTGCGGCTTCCAATTGGGCGCTAAAGATGTGTTTTTGAACATTACAGGTGGCATCCGCGTGGAAGATCCGGCTATTGATTTGGGCCTGGCAGCAGCCATCATATCATCATACCATGATATACCCGTGCCGTTTAAAACTTGTTTTGCTGCCGAAATTGGCCTGTCGGGCGAAATAAGGGCCGTAAACCGGGTAGAGCAGCGCATTGCCGAAGCGCAAAAATTAGGCTTCGAACAAATATTTATTTCCAAATACAACCTGCCCTCATCCGCCCAGGATAAAAAGAAAATGGACCTTACACGGTATAAAATTGCGGTAAAGGCGGTATCGAATATTGAAGAAGTGTTTGGCTTGTTATTTGGTTGATTAGTAGTACTTTTATAAAGATTATTTATTTGCGATAAATGATCTTGTACCTATTACCCTCAAACCTGGCCATACTTCTATGAAAAAATCATTCATTTTGAGTATAACATTCCTTGCGTTGGCGCTTTGCTCATTTGGCCAGTCATTTAATTTATCTGTTGTAGCAGGAGCCAATTATGCTACTTTTTATCCGGATCAGCAATTTTACGAAATACCTTCTCATTCGGGCAGTACCGGCTACCAGGCCGGGCTGCTTGCAGCTTTCACCAGGGGCAGGCTATCTATCCAAACAGGAGCAATATACGAGCAATTTGCAAGCACCGGCAGCTATACGGCAACCGGCCAGTTCGGCGGATCATCCGGAACACAGAATTTTACTGTTCATTACCTACAGGTGCCCGTAAATTTTCTTTATATTACCCCAACCGGTTTTGGTCATATCTTTTTGGGTGGCGGGCCATACGTTAGTTTTGGGCTATCGGGTAACATACAAGGTGCAACAACATTTTATAGTTCGGTCGGCCCCATTACAAGCATCGTTAATACGCCCTATCAATTTAACTCACAAACCGATAACCCCGATTTTGGCGTAAAGGCAATAATAGGTATCGCCCTAAAAAATAATTTTCTTTTAAATCTATCCTTTGATCATGGTATAAGGTATATGTTCAATGGTAAAGACAATTATGACAATGGGGAATTGGGTTTAAAGAACGATGTGGTAAGCCTTTCTGTAGGGTATTCATTTTTTTAATTGGATGCCATATCGCAAAATACAAAAGCCCTGTTTACAATCTGCAAACAGGGCTTTTGTTATATTAAAGAAAGTCTTTTTATTGAATCTTCACCGTAATTTTACGGATAACGTTATTGTTAAAGTCGGTTACATATACGTTACCGCTGGCATCAACCGCAATGCCCGATGGGCTGTTAAACCTTGCGGTAGCACCCGGGCCGTCAACATATCCTGATGTGTTTAAAGCGCCGGCCAATACGTATAGGGTACGCGCGGCGGTAATTTCAAGTATCCTGCCGGTTTGGTCAACAATATAAACATCGCCCGCCGCATCGCAAGTTAGCGCTACCGGCGATCCTAATAAATTCTTTTGTACGGCATTACCTGCCAATGTTGTAACCGCGCCGGTTGTTGTTGATACAATGCGAACCGCCTTGTTATTAATATCGGCCACATATAAATTTCCCTGCGCATCAATAGCTACCGAGCATGGCGAATTAAATGCGGCGGCAGGGCCGGTAGCATCTGTATATCCGGGCGCGTTGGTTTGTGCAATACCGGCTGCTGCCAATGTACCCGCTAATGAAGTAACAAAGTTTGCAGTAGAAACTTCGCGTATTAAATTATCGCCGCGGTCGGCCACATAAATCACACCTTTCGAATCTACCGCCACACCGGACGGGCTGCTAAACTCGGCAGTAGTACCGCTACCATCCACATAACCATTTAGTCCGTTACCTGCAAGGGTGGTTACCACACCTGCGGGGGTAATTTTGCGTATCCTGTTGTTACCCAAATCGGCTACGTAGGCATTGCCTGCCGCGTCAAAAACTATGCTTGCCGGGCTGTAAAATAAAGCGCTTGCAAGTGGTCCGTCGGCATAACCCAAGGTTGATTGGGTAAGGCTTGTTACCACACCGGCAGGAGTTATTACGCGTATTGTATTGTTAAAGTTATCGGCTACGTAAAAATTGCCGGTAACCGGGTTTAAACCTATAGCCAGCGGGCCGCTAAACAAGGCCGACGAGCCCGAGCCATTGGCAAAGCCATAAGCGCCGCTGCTGCTGCCGGCAAGCGTGCTTACCGTAGTATTTATGGTTGCCGAAGTGGCGTTGGTTGTAAATGTTAACACCGAGCCATAGCCAACGCCTGCCTCGTCAGACGCATAAGCGCGTAAATAATACTTGGTTGCCGGTGTTAAACCGGTTACATTGCTTGTAAAACCATTTACGTTAACAACATCAGAAGTTTTTGAGTCGGCTATAGTAGGCAGCTGATTAGTTGAACTCCAGCATACGCCGTTTGTAGAGATAGTGCCGTTATTTGCGTTAGTAACTATGCCGCCGCTTGAGGCTGCGGTATTGGTTACAGAACTGATAATATTAAAAGTTACTACTGATGGTACAGTTACATTTGATCCGCCGACAGGCGTTTTAGTGCAACCGGGCCCTAAGATAATTATAGATAACAATATTAATGCTGAAAATATCGTGCCTGAAAGAGGTTTTCTCATGTGTTATAAAAAAATGATGCGCATTAAATGCGGATGCAAAGATAATGTTATTGCCGCTTCCAATTAAACTAATATTTAAGCTATTGGCGTAACGCGACATAAATTTTTTAAATATATGAGTTCAATTTTTATTTAACCGTCAACGGATGGCGATACCGGGCATTTTTAACATATATTAACACTTTGGTGAGTGGTGAATAGAGATTAGCGAATAGTTGTTTATGCAAAACCATTAGGTTTTTGGGTTGTATGATAGTAAACAATTATATGAAAGCGTTTGCCTTTTTATCCGTGTTGTTAGTTAGCATAAATTTGTTGGCGCAAAAGCACGTACCATTGCCGCATGGGATGGTTTTTGGAGATAAGCCGGATACTACCGATATGTTAGCCGCTTCAAAAATTGAAGCCCACATGGATAAGGCTGTTAGGGTAAGTACCACTCTACGCGGCAAAGTGTTAAAAGTAACCCAACAAAAAGGCGGCTGGTTTGAATTGGACGCGGGCAATGGCCGGGTGATTGCTGCACATTTTAAGGATTATAGGGTAACTATCCCAACAGATCTGCAAGGCCGCGTTGTAATTATACAGGGGATAGCCGAAAAACAATTTATAGCTGATGATCTGCAACATTTTGCCGGAGATACGGTGGTTGGTAAAAAGCAGCATACGGTAAATGTTGACCCGAAAAGGCGGTTGACTTTTGAGGTGAAGGGGTTGGTGGTGGATAAGTAAATGTGGATTAAATACATCTTTCCCTGTTAGACGGCGAAGGGTAGCCGCTACGCGGCAAGAATTTCTGTCTTGCTATTTTCTACAAAGGGGTTGGCCCTATGGGCCATTTTTTTTAATTGCTATTTTGTCACTCTTTCCACTCGCAACCCTACGTCGCTAACTTCCCTCAAGGGGTTATCGCGCATGTTTTGCTCTACTTCGAAAACGTAGGTGCCGGGGGCGGTAAATCTATAGTTGGTGAGGAAAGGTACTTGATAACTATAAATATTGCCCGATCCATCGCCCAGCCATTCACCGTCTTTATCGGCCAATTTAAATTCGTAGCGGTTGCCGAATACTTTTTTATCGGGGCCTATCTGCCTTATCAAAACAAACAGGTTTGAATATTTATAATCGGCAGTTACCCGCAAATTTAAATATACATTATACAGAACAGTAGCATCGGTCACTTTAACCGCGACCTTAATTTTATTGGTGTAAGCCCAGTTGTTATTTATAACCTCGGTGTTTTGGTCAACAATTGCGTTTTTGTCAGAGCAACCCGAAAGAGATAAAGAGATCCCCATCAACAGCGCGAAATAACTATATAAAAGCCGTTTCATTTGTTATTAATTTTCTGCCGGTCCTTTCGCCGGCGGACCGTCTGGACGGTTTCGCCCGTTATTATTATTGCGGTTGTCGGGGCGGTTTGGCCTGTTATGCCTGTTGTTACGATTGGTGCCTTCGGGGCGCGGGCCTTGTTGTTGCGGCCTGTCCGGTTTTGCTGCTGCTGCCTGGCGGTTAGCATCAATAGGCTGACCCGGTTGCCCGGTTGGTTTTTTGTTTTTGTTACGGTTCTTGTTTTTATTATTCTTATTACGGCGCTCGTCCAAACGGGTAAGGCTATCCTGCCCAACCACGTTTTCGTAATCGAGTATTTTAACCGGCTTGGTTTCTATTTCAACCACCTCGCCCAAATCTTCGGGCAATTTGCCCTCTTTGTTCATGGCCTGTATTTCTTTTACCCGTTTAATGGGAATGGGAATCCATGATTCTTCGCGCGGGTAACTAAACCACATCAGCTTTTTAAAGATGTCGGTCTTTTGCAAACGGGCATCGCCTTTTTCAGTTTTGAGGTAGTTTACATTATCGGGGATGTGCTTCAGCGCATCCATATAAGTATCCAGCTCATAATTTAAACAGCATTTTAACTTGCCGCATTGCCCCGCCAGCTTCAAGGTGTTTAACGATAGGTTTTGATAACGCGCAGCGGATGTAGAAACCGTTTTAAAATCAGTCAACCAGGTAGAACAACATAACTCGCGGCCACAAGAGCCAATGCCGCCCAAACGGCTTGCTTCCTGGCGCATACCAATCTGGCGCATCTCAATACGGATGCGGAAGGTCTCGGCCATTTTCTTGATCAACTCGCGAAAATCCACGCGCCCCTCAGCGGTATAATAAAAGGTAGCTTTGGTTTTGTCGGCCTGGTAATCCACATCGCTCAACTTCATAGACAGGTTGAGGCTCAGCGCCAGCTTGCGCGCTGCGTGCATGGTTTCCCACTCCATATCCTTGGCGGCTTTCCACTTCTCTACATCGGGTACGGTAGCCTTGCGATATATCTTTTTAACAACATCTTCCTGCTTAACGCGGCGCTTGGTCATTTGCATCCGCACCAGCTCGCCGGTGATGGACACGTGGCCCAGGTCGTAACCGCCGGTGGTAGTTTCCACCACCACCAGTTCACCCGCTTCCAGGTAAATATTATCGTTATTAAGGTAAAACTCCTTACGCGACCCTTTGAACTTTACTTCAATTATCGGAAAAGGCTTATAATTTGTCGGCATGTCCATGTGGGCAAGCCAATCGTAAACATCTAATTTGCTGCATCCGTTAGTAAGGCATGAGCCATTACTTTTGCAGCCGGCGGGTGAGCATCCGCCCCCCGTTGAACAACTTCCACATCCCATGGTTAATTCGGTATATAATGATTCCCTTGCGGGCTTGACTTAGCTTTTACAAAGCTTATAATTTGTAAAGATACATCTAAAAATAAAATTTTAGGGTTTGCATTTCGTTCTATATGATAATGTGCCTTTTCCAGCTCGGCGCTAATGGCGTTTGCCATTGATATGGTCATCACTTTTGCCATGCGCTGCGCAGTTTCCAGCTCGGCAGCTGGCAAATGCACCAAACTTCCGGCTTCGGCCATGAGCAGGCAACATTCGCGTATAAAACTTATTCCATAACGCATAAAGTTCTTTTGGTTTTCGCGGCCCATTTTGGCTAATTGGTCCACAAAGGAAACCAACTCTATTCCCTTATTGGCAAAACAATAGCGTAGCCACTGCACAAACAGGTTATGATAGCTTTTATCCTCCTGCCCCAGCATGGCTAATGCTTCGGTCATGTTGCCGTTGCTTAAATACGCTATTTCTGCGGCAGCATGTTCTGTTTGGTGATATTGTCCTATCATCTGATGTTTAATGTCTTCGTAGGTTAAAGCTGGAATTTTAATCAATTGCGTGCGCGAAAGAATAGTGTTTAAAATCTGGTCCTGGTTTTGGGCCACTAATAAAAACAGGGTATTTGGCTGTGGCTCTTCGATGATCTTGAGCAGGGCATTACCTTCCTTATCCAAATATTCGGGCAGCCAAAGTATCAGAATTTTGTAAGCTGATTCAAACGGCTTAAAACTTAGTTTTTTTATAATTTGGTGACACTCGGCAATATTGATGTTGGCCTGCTTGTTTTCGGCTTCTAAATAATCGCGCCAAATATCCAGGCTTAAATAAGGGTTGGCTAAAAATGCTTCGCGCCATTCCTCAATAAAAGTAAGCGCGTTATCGTCCTTGTGCTTGGCGAAGAAAGGGTAAGAAAAATGCAAATCAGGATGCATTAGTTTTTGGTACTTGCGGCACGACGAACAAACACCGCAAGAGTCGTCTGGCTGTTTATCCTCGCACGATAAAAACTGCGCATAGGCTACTGCCAGTGCCAAACTGCCCGAACCCTCGGGTCCCAAAAACAGCTGGGCGTGACTAACCCGGTTATCGGTAACCGAATTGATCAATCGTTGCTTTATGGCGGCCTGGCCTACTATCTGGTTAAACTGCATTGGTGCAAAATAGTAATTAGATTTGAGAAGTGAGACAGGAGATTTGAGACGGTTTTGCTTTTTTACAAATTGGGAATAGTTAACCCCGATTATATTTTGCTTTTTATTAAAATCCTTTAGCTTATTTCTAAATTTTATCAAGTTTTATAAGCCCTTCTAATTAAGGTATATTTGCGGTATGAGGGTAATGGCTTTTGACTACGGCACCAAACGTATCGGCATCGCGGTGACTGACCCATTGCAAATTATTGCCACCGGGTTGGATAATATTCACCCGTTACACATCATTGATTTCCTAAAAAAATACCTGCAAACCGAACCCGTTGAGCGCTTTATAGTTGGCGAACCCAAGCAGATGGATAATACGCCATCGCAATCGGCTATACATGTTAAGGGGTTTGTAAACCTGCTTAAAAAAACCTTCCCGGAAATCCCTGTCGAAATGCTGGACGAGCGTTTTACCTCAAAAATGGCATCGGCAACCATTGCGCAAAGCGGATTGGGTAAAAAAGCCAGGCAAAATAAAGAATTGGTTGATACGATATCGGCTATCATTCTATTACAATCATGGATGTCTAAGGCATGAACCGTTAATTAGCCGGACTGGTTAAATTATGTTAAATATCATACAAACTTGTGATTATTAAATAGTTTAGCGTCACCTAATTATTAATGCCATGATCAAATTACTTGCCACAGTTTTTGTTTCTTTATTTTTCAGTCAATCTTTTTCACAAAATGCAAGTCAGCATCAAGCAGACACTACTAATAATTTTGATTTTGAAAAAGTAGCTCCAAATGGTATAATGCCGTATAAATGGGTAAAATTTAATGCAGCTAAAAGTTATAAAAGAGAAAGCACGACCATCGAAAAACATAGTGGCGAAAGATCGCTTTTAATTGAACAAAGTGATACTACGGATAAAGGCTTTGGCAGTGTCTCGCATGTTATACCTGCAAAATATAAAGGCAGCGAGGTAGAGTTTAAAGCGTACCTAAAACTTGAGAATGTAAAGAACGCCGCAGCCATTATGGTTCGTGTTGATGGTGTTGGCGGAAAAATGTTAGCGTTTAACTCTTTGCAATCACAAAATATACGTGGCACAAAGGATTGGACGCAATACAGCGTAAAAACCACAATACCACAGGGAGCACAATCGATATACATTGCAGCAATTTTAGGAGGAGCCGGAAAGCTGTGGGTAGATGACGCGCAGGTTTTATTTGACGGTGTAGATATAAGTAGGGCAAAATTAAACCCGGATTATAATCCAAACGCCAAAGCGGCAGCTGCATTCGGAGACAACCCGGCTGCATCCGGTTCTGTGAAATTAAAAACCACCAGGTTGTATTATGAAACTTATGGCAAAGGCCAGCCATTGCTATTGTTACACGGCAATAGCCAATCGATAGCTGCTTTTGAATATCAAATAGGGGATCTGTCAAAAAAATATAAAGTAATTGCTGTTGATACCCGGGGCCAGGGAAATAGCACCGATGAAACTACCGGCCCACTTAGCTATGACCTGTTTGCTGATGATATGAAACAATTACTCGACTCGCTAAACATCACGAAAGTCGATATATTAGGCTGGAGCGATGGCGGAAACACAGGATTGATTATGGCTGTTAAATACCCGGCTTATGTAAACAAACTTGCTATAATGGGCGCTAATCTTTTTCCAACAACCGAAGCGTTGCCCGATACCGTATTAAAAGAGGTGGCCTCGGCCATTAAAGAAAGCAAGACCGGAAGCGATGAACATTCAAAAATGCGGGTAAGATTATTTACTATGTTGTTAAACGAACCTAATCTGTCATTTGATGATATTAAAACAATACAGTGCCCGGTTTTAGTGATGGCAGGAGAACACGATCTTATTTTAGAAAAACACACCCAGGCAATTGCAACAGCAATACCAAAATCAAAACTGGTAATATTTAAAGGCGCAACACACTATGCGCCCGCAGAGATACCCAAAGAGTTTAATGCAACCGTTATAAACTTCCTTAATAAATAAGGCAAACCCGTTTCAAACAAACATGGAAATACCATTAATTTCAAAATGCCTAAATTTGTCGAATGGAAATTCTCGATCCCAATCTACAGGAATATTTAGATAACCATTGCGAACCCGAGCCTGAAGCGTTAAAATTCATTAACCGTGAAACCCATTTAAAGGTATTAAAGCCCAACATGCTAAGCGGCCATTACCAGGGGCGCGTATTAAGTATGCTTAGCAAAATGATGCGGCCGAAACTAATTTTAGAGATCGGCACATTTACCGGCTATGCCACGATTTGCCTTGCCGAGGGGCTTACAGAAGACGGTATAATTCACACCATCGAAGTCAACCGCGAACTGGAAGAAATGCTTAATTCACATTTTAAACTAACAGATGTGGAAAAAAAGATACGCCTGCATTTTGGCGAAGCAGAGCGTGTTATAGCTGATCTGAATGTAACAAACATAGATATTGCGTTTATTGATGCAGATAAAAAGAATAATTTACTTTACTTTGATTTAATATTTGACAAAGTCAGATCCGGAGGATTAATAATAATTGACAATGTTTTGTGGAAAGGAAAGGTGTACGGCGTTGATAATGACGTAGATACTGAAAGTTTCCGTAAACTAAATGACCAGATAGCCGCCGACAAAAGGGTTGAAAAGCTAATTCTACCTGTGCGCGATGGGCTGCTGATCATCAGAAAACGATAAATTATGAAGAAAATCTTACTGATTACCACCCTGTTAGTATCGTCAGTTGCTGGGTTCGCGCAGAAAAACACTTCGCAATCTTATATCGACCAGTTTAAAGACAATGCTATTGCCATTATGCACGAAACGGGCATTCCGGCGAGTATTATTTTAGGCATCGCTATGCACGAGTCGGCCAATGGAAACAGCGCTGTTGCTCAAAACTTAAATAACCAGTTTGGCGTAGTCGGTTCGGGCCATGAGACTTATTATAAGAACAAAAAGAAAGTCAGTTCTCAGTATAAAAAATACGACTCTATACTTGAATCGTTCGAGGATTTTGCCCGCATCATTACCGAGCGCAAGAAGTTTAGCCACCTGGCCGAAGAACTTACCCAATACGACTACGAAAAATGGGTAAAGGGAATTCAAAAAAGCGGGTACGCCGCCAGTCATAAATGGGGCGCGGATGTTTTGTACATCATTCATAAATATAACCTGAATGAACTTGACGGCACACCTGATGAACAGCCGCTGGTGACTAACAAGCAATAATCATTTATAAAACTTATTTTTGGCGTATATGAGCCAAACGCGATATCCGAATTTCGATCTCAAACGAAATTTAATTCCCCTGTTATTTATTTCCGCAGCCTTCTTTAGCGCCTGTAAAACCTATAAAAAAGCGGTGGTTAAGCGTCCGGTTTCGGTTTCGTCGCCAGTCGCAACAGCAGTGCCGGTTGTCAGCAATAAACAGGCTGCCGAAAACAATAAAGAGATTCAAAAAGAAAAGAAAGAAGTAATTGCTGCTTACGTTCCTTTTACATCCCTAACCTACATAGAACGATTTAAAGCCATCGCCATAAAAGAAATGAACCTTTATGGCATACCGGCCAGTATCACTTTAGCACAGGGATTGTTTGAGTCGGGCAGCGGGAATAGTGACCTGGCTAAGATCGCCAACAACCATTTCGGCATTAAATGTACTTCCGATTGGAAAGGCAAAAGTTATTATAAAGATGACGACCAGGTAAATGATTGTTTCCGTGTTTATGATAACCCGGAAGATTCGTATCGCGATCACTCGGAATTTTTGAAGCGGAAACGTTACGCTGCATTGTTCGAACTGGATAAGAATGATTATGTGGGCTGGGCCAATGGTTTAAAAGCAGCAGGATATGCCACCAATCCTGATTATCCTCAACTACTCATCAACGTTATTCAAAAGTACAATTTAGACCAGTATGACCGCGCGGAAGGCGAGGTCGCAAAGATTAAACGCGAAGACAGGGTACTTACCGAGATCAATCAAAACATCGCAAAAGCTGTAAAAGACTCGCTTGTTCAAACTACATCTACAGATAAATTATATACCGTAAAACAGGGTGATACACTATATAATATATCCAAACGTTTTGGACTTACCGTTGATGAATTGAAGGCGTTGAATAACATGGCTGATAATAGTATTAAACTTGGCCAAAAATTGGTTATAGCTAAATAGCTGTTAATATTTGTTAAATTATACATTCAAAACCTCAATAAACGGTAATTTTAGCTTTTTATAATGAAATTCCGGCTTATACTATTATTTCTTATCCTGTCTGTTAAGTGTTTTTCGCAGGAAAAGGCCCTTGCCGGTATTGTATTTGACAAGGAAACCAAAATTCGCCTTGCACGGATATTAGTTCAAAATACAACCAGCGGCGAAACGGCATATAATAATCTTAACGGTGTATTTACCATAAATGCCGAGGTTGGCGACCAGCTTATTTTTAGCAAGCAAGATTATATTAGTGATACTATAAAAGTAGACAGCCATGTTCCCATAGCGGTTTATATGGGCAAATTAGCAATACAATTAAGGGAGGTTACTATTAGGGATACTGCGCTTACGCCTGAAAAGAAACTGGCGGCAACCAAGCGGGAATATAGCCGTGCCTATGGTACTTTGGCTAATTATGACCTGTTAAATATGTCATCCCAGGGAGCAGGCTTGGGTATTGACGCATTATGGAACATGTTTAGCCGCGAAGGAAAGGATGCCAAACAGTTACGCGCCATGGTAGAGCGTGATTATAAAGAGGATGTCATAGATTATCGTTTTAATAAAACATTAGTCGGGCGTATTACCGGTTTAAAAGACAAAAAACTGGTTGATTTTATGCAGAAATACCGGCCCGGTTATTACTTTGTGTTGAACGCCACTGATTACGAATTTATATCATCTGTTAAAAACAACTATAAAAGATATTTGCGCAATCCAAAAGCCTATACACAACCGTCACTAACACAAGTCAAACAATAACGAGCTGTTTTTGCAGTTAAATGTGCGTAGAAAAATTTATTTTTACTTTATTTGCGCAATGTTTAAGGCTGGCATAGGATTATTTTTTTTGTTCTTTTTATTTAGCGTACTAACCGTTAAAGCACAAAAGGCCGACTCTGTAAAAAAAACAATCCTGCCGGTAGATACCGCGCAATTAAACCAATACCGTATTGACCCACGCAAGAATGCGCTACCCGTTATTTCGAGGCCGATCACCATTCAGCCGGAATATATACCAACAGCCATGCTTGATTATAAAGTAAGCTACTGGCATAAATCAGTGACATTCGCTTTAAACTTCAGTCAATCCGCATTTAGTAATAATTACAGCGCGGGTGGTGTAAATGCCGTAGCGTTAGGTTCAAACTTCGATTTTAAAGCCGAATACAATAAAACGCCATTCGATTATACAACAGAGTTAAACTTCATTTACGGCATATCAAAAAACAAAGGGCAAGGCTCGCGCAAAACCAACGACCGCATATTTTATGATAATAAAGTTGCATCGCAAATATCAAAACACTGGTCGCTATTTGGTTCATTAACCTTTGAGTCGCAATTTTCAAAAGGCTTTCAGTATGGTACCGCGCCCGCGCCCGACCTGCTCATTTCGGACTTTATGGCACCAGGCTATATTACTGAGTCGTTTGGTTTTGAATATAAACCCAACAAATTTTACGACCTGCGGTTAGGGACGGGCACGGCCCGTCAAACCTTTGTTAAGGATACCACCATTTACCATAATATTCCCGGCAACTACGGCGTTCCCATTGGCAAAACTTTTAAAAACGATCTGGCTTTCCAGGCTGTCGGCTCCATTGATAAGGATCTGATGAAGAATCTGCACCTAAACGCTCGTTACGCTTTATTTGTTCCTTATGGCGAGTCGCTGGCGTATGTTACCCACCGCATAGATGCCACGCTCGTAGCCAAGGTAAACAATTTGATAAATGTTACCATAAACGGTACTTTCCTGTATGATAAAACAACATCGGGCCAACCACAGGGTACAGAGGGAATGGCTTTGGGGATTATTTATAAGTTCCCGTGATACGCCTACGTCGGAAATCGTGCTAAACAGAAAAATCTCAAATTGGAAGTATATAAAAATGATGGCTTATTACCTTTTTTTATTTTTTCATTATTTTAAAGATATTTTCATATCCGTCCGTGGTTAGCTTTAACGCGTAAATACCGCTCTTTAAATTGCTCACATCAAGCGGTAATACTCCTGATTGATTAGTATATACTTTGTAATAGGCCAAGCTGCCATCTGCGGCGCTATGTATTTCAACTGCCACCACACTTACATTGGTAAAGCCCAGGTTTAGGTTAATGGTGTTTTGAAACGGGTCAGGGTAAGGTATTATATTCCCCGAGTTATTGATAGTTCGCAATACCGTACCCTGGCATAAGCGGTCGGTAGTTACCGACAGGTTATTGATCCCCGCAGCAAGCGGCAGGCTTATTGTATTTGCAGATGTTGTGTACGCAGTTCCGTTTAACATAATGTTGTATTGCGCTCCTCCCGATAATGCAAGGTCGACGGTATTGGTTTGCGTGTTGATAGTTGAAAAAACATATAAAGTCGCGGGCTCGGTTACAACAGCCGTAAAACATTGCTGATAATTGGGCTGCCCGGCTACTGTAAGGCAAATACTATATGTTCCTGCCGCCAATTGGCCAATGGTTGTTGAGGAAGTGAATGTGTATGTTCTATTCAGGAGATTCTCGGTAACAGTTGCAATGTAGCTTAATGGCTGCACAGCAGTTATATTTACCGACCCATCGGTACTGCCTTTACAAGTTGCGCCGGTAATTGTAAATTGAAAATTGGTGGGTGGCAACAGCAGCACATAAGCAAAGCCCGCTATTGCGCCTGTACCAGCCGGCGTTGTTACCGATATAATCCCCGAATTTCCGGCACCTACCACAGCCGTAATACTCGTTGCAGAATTAATAATAAATGACGCTGCGGGTACACCGCCAAAACTAACTGATGTAGCACCCAAAAAATTGGTGCCGGTAAGCGCTATTGTGGTTCCTGTTGTACCGGTCCCTGGGCTCATTGCGGTAACATTGGGCGAAGCCGCAGATGACAAAACAGCAATATTCACTGTAGTGGCATTGCTTCCCCCATTATTGTAAGCCGTAATTGTATAAGCTGTAGTAGGCGAAACAGCCGTCGGTGTGCCGCTAATGCCTCCTAAGCTGTCCAGTTTTAAACCAGTGGGAAGGGCGGGGCTAATGCTATATCCGGTAGTCGTTACTTTACGAATGAGATTATTGCCTTCATCTGCTATATATAAATTGCCTGAAGTATCTATAGTTATACCCATTGGCTTGTTAAAACTTGCAATCGCCCCAACGCCATTTGTAGCACCTAAAGCTCCCTTGCCGGCTAATGTGGTTGCTATGCCTGTTGACGTGATCTTCCTGATCAGGCTGTTTTGTACTGTTGGTATCGGGTTTAAATAGCCAGAAGTTGTAGATATGTTATCTGTTACATAGATATTATTGGTCGGCCCTACTGTGGCACCATAAATTATTCCAAAATTCGCCGCCGCCCCGGTACCGTTTGCCGATCCCTGTGTACCACTTCCTGCTAATGTACTCACTATACCCGAGGAAGTTATTTTCCTGATTTCGCTATTATCACCTACATATAGATTGCCTGCCGCGTCTGTTGCTATTCCCAAAGGATCGCCAAAACTTGCGACTGTCCCCGCTCCGTTAGTTGAACCCGCTACACCACTGCCTGCCAATGCCGAGACAACTCCTGTGGCGGTAATTTTGCGGATGGTATGATTTTGCTGGTCCGTTACGTACACATTACCCGATGCATCAACAGCTATACCCCAGGGCCCATTAAAACTCGCAGATGTGCCTGTAGCATTAACAGCACCTGCGCTACCACTGCCTGCAAATGTAGTTACAACACCTGCCGGGCTAATTTTGCGAACTAAGTTATTGCCCGCATCTGCCACATATAAAGTTCCTGATGCATCTACGGCAATACCCGTTATACCATTAAAACTCGCCGTCGTACCAATACCATTGGCCGAACCCATTGTACTGCTTCCCGCCAAAATACTTATAATACCATTCGGCGTTATCTTACTTACCTGGTTGTTGTTGCCAATATACATATTACCTGAAGCGTCTGCGGCAATAGCGGTACTGGCAACGTTTGCAAAAGTGCTTACTTGTCCGTAAAACGAAACAGGCACCGAACCACCGCTATTGGTTGGTGTCAGCGTGGGTATGGTTACTCCTGTAACATACGCCTGGACCCCGGAACCATAGCTTATGGCAGGGGCTTGCACGGCGGCAGTTACAGCTATATTCACCTTGGCCGTGCTGTTGCCTGCGCTATTGGAAGCCGTAAGCGTATACGTTGTTGCTGTGCTTACTGCTGTCGGTATACCACTTATAATTCCCGTGGCAGCATCAAAGCTTAAACCGGCGGACAAGGCCGGGCTAAGGTTACAGTTTGTAAAAGTTCCGCCAACGTTAATCGGCGCAAGTGATATTGCCGTACCTGTTGCATAGGTTTGCGGACCGCTGAAACTTATAATTGGTAAAGCCGCTGTATTTACTGTTATACTTACAGTGTCGGTATTGCTGCCCTTTGTATTATAAGCGGTTATGGTATAGGTTGTTCGTGGGCTGGCCTCCGGCGTACCGCTGATAGTACCTGTAGCATTATCAAAGTACAAACCGGCAGTTAAAGTTGGGCTTATGCTATAACCTGTAATTGATATTTTGGCTATTTTTGAATCCTGGTCCGACACATATAAATAACCCGAAGCATCTATAGCAATCCCTGCCGCCGCATAAAAATCCGGACTACCGGCAATTGTGCTGATTACTCCAGCTGGTGTAATTTTGCGGACAACATCTCTGTCCCCAACATATAAATTGCCAAAACTATCTGTCACTACACAGTTAGGGAAGTCGAAGTTTACTGCCGTACCTGACTGATTTGCATATTGTATTTGATCTGTGGAACCCTGTAAACCTGTCCCCGCAATTGTGCTGACTACTCCTGTAGAGGTAATTTTTCGGATCAGGTTATTACCAGAATCGGCAATATAAAAATTGCCTGAAGCATCTATAGCTATGCCTTTAGGGAAACTAAAGCTTGCTGTGGTAGCGGCACCATTGTTGGTGCCGACAGAGCCGTTACCCGCAAAAGTACTAACCACCCCGGCCGGGGTAATTTTTCGGATGAGGTTGTTACCTGCATCAGCCACATATACGTTTCCTGATGCATCGGTAGCTACGCCTTCGGGGGTTTTAAAACTTGCCGTTATACCAACGCCATCGGCCGCACCGGCCGCACCGCTCCCTGCAAATGTAGTGACAACGCCTGCGGGGGTTATTTTATATATCGCATTATTTCCTTGATCCACTACATATACGTTCCCTAATGCATCTGCTGCTATACCTGTAGGATAATTAAAACTTGCTGCCGTACCGGTGCCGTTGGCCGAACCCGCCAAACCACTGCCTGCAAAAACACTTGTTACACCCGCAGGAGTGACTTTAAGTATCAAATGATTGCCCGCACCGGCAACATATATGTTTCCTGATGCGTCTAAAGCTACGCCCCCGGGGAAACTACCATACGATGCTAACGAGGTAAGAACATTGACCTGCCCATATGTCCCGGCCAGTACGGCGCCGCCCGTATTAGTTAATATCAACGGTTTAATTGGCACGCCGGCTGTATAGGTTTGCGGGCTCTGATAATTTATATTGGGAGCCTGCGAATACGAAGCTTGCCCCAAAAGGAGAAATGAGCAACAGGCTAACGTAAGTTTTGCTTTCATTTAAAGGTTATATGTATGCAATAAAAACAAACATTGTTTTTTTATCTTATGTTAATTCACGCTAAACTGGTACAAACCCGAGTCAGAAGCATTACCTGCCGTATCCTTTGTTATTATTCTCCAGTAATATGTAGTTTTAGAGGTAACCGCTACGCCATTTAAAAAGCTGTCTGTAATCGAACTTTTTAAAACAACCGGTGTGTTGGTGGTGCCAAAATAAACATCGTAGGTAAGTGTTGTTCCTGTGGTAACCGTACTTCCTGCCCAGGTTAAGTTTACCGTTCCTGTTGTTGTGGTTACCATTTGTTCAAATGTGGGCGAAATAATAGCTGCCGGGAATGGGGCATAAGTTACCGTGCCTGCGCCTGCGTTATAAAATTTCCACGTACTGCTTTGTGCGGTACTTGTTGATGTGTTTGATTTTGAGGTTACATACCAGGAATAGGGTGTATTCCTTAATAGGGAAAGGCTGCCACTTGTTGCAGTAAAATTTTGTGTGATTGATGTGCCCGTCAACAAATTTGTAACGGTTAGGTCATAACTATCTGTAAATTCGGATGAACTCCAGCCAAAGATAACCGTGCTCTGCGTGGCAGAAACAATTGTGCCTATAATGCAAACCGAATTTTGTTGCGGCGTACCAAGGAGAACTGCTGTTGGTGCCAGCGGCTGTGGTATTGGATTGGATTTTTTTCCTCCGCAACCCATCAAAATAAAAATTGTTGTTATAATTAAAAGCCCGATATCTTTTCTGTTTTTCATTATAATAGGATTGTGCGCCTCAAGCAAATATATTGCTTATTATCAGATTATTATGTAACCAGTATTTTAAATTTATCGGTTACATTTCAAAATCTTAACAATTTGCCCCCTAAGCAATTCACACTAAATGGCAACCGTTTGCCCTTTTTAAACGGTCGTTTTAGTTTCATGAAGCTCATTGTATATAAGGCGAATAAGCTTTGTCCGACACAAACACGCAAACAGAAACGGTACAACTATAGCCAAATAATAACTTATCATTATTCCATTTTTGTCTCCCAGTAAATAAATCTATCGCATATAAATAATTTATTGAAGGGGCAAGATAGGGATCAGTATAAGTATATTCATTATTGAAATACGTGGTATTGAAATACGTGGTATAATTTAAGCCCGGCATTTATATATCAGGCGTAGTTAAATTGTGTTATGGGTTCGGTAAGCATTTTGGTGCCTGCCTGATCATAATAAATATATACCTGGCTGTTAATATCGATCACCCAGTTTTCAACACCGGCCCTGGCGGTAAGCCAGCAAAAAGCCGGAAAATCGGCCTGGCCGCTTGTGTGCAGCGATATAGCCGTTTCCAGTTGCGCTGATGATGATAGATCTGCTATCAATAAGGGCTCATACATGCTCCTGCTTCGGGCTCTTAGGCCGTGAGCGTCATAATAAACCATTGTTCCATCCTTAACAATAAATTCGCTGCGTGTTATGCCCAGTTCTTTAATGTCTTCAATGTGCCCGAGCAAATCGGCAACTGTTTTTATAGCCTTATGCGCTGTATCCAAATGATGTGCTGTCATAATATTTATAATTAACCGGCCTCTGTTTGGCTATATCATTTTGGGGTATAAATATTTTAATAAGCGCCGACAACAGGATTGCCTAACAAATTAAACGTTAATCGTTTATCAAAAAAATACCCATTTATAGGTATGTTTTTAATAAAAAAATCCCTGTCTTTGCCCGCTTTATCTTTTCCGGTCGCAAAGTAGATGTTAATAATTGCTGTCAATACCGTGAAAACACGGTATTTATTGGGTGTTTTAGCGGTGCGGAAAGTATTTTATAATACAGTTATTCGCGTTATAACGACAGCGATAAGGATGAAAGGCAAAATATTATAACCTGTGCAATAATTTATTAGGTTATAAAATATTTTCTTTTTAATTTACCAATGCTAATTCGTGCGTGGTTCCCCTAACTGTTAAATGCTTGTCACAAATTAAAAAGTTTTCATGAAACTTGAACTTTTTAACGAAGAAACCAACAAAATTTGGAAGCAGGTATCCAGCGGCCCAAACGCAAACCGACTACAGTTTGAACTGGATATTTATAAAAAACTGTTAAACTTTTTCCAGGTTGGTGGTTATTATTATATAATTTTCAACATAGGCATGCTCGACTTTGACTATACAAGTCCGCAGGTTGAGGCCGTGTTGGGCTATAAAGTATCAGAGTTTAACAGGCCTCTTTTTATGGAAATTATCCACCCCGATGACCGGCCCTGGTTATTGGCTTATGAGACCAAGGCATCAGAATTTTTGATGAGCCTGCCTTTAGAAAAGTTGATGAAATATAAAATAAGGTATGATTACCGTTTAAAAAATAAAGGCGGCGGGTACACCAGGATTTTACATCAGTCTGTAATAGTGGAACACGATAACGACGGGCGAATCACAAGGACATTAAGTGTAGAAACAGATATTACCCATTTAAAACCCGAAGGTAAACCTGTATTTTCTATCATCGGCATGGATGGCGAGGTATCCTACCTTGATATCAACGTAAAAAATAAATTTACCAAAAGCAGTGAAACACTTACGCGCCGCGAGAAGCAAGTACTTACCCTGCTAATTGAAGGTAAACTAAGCAAAGAGATAGGTATCATTTTAAACATAAGAAAGCAAACAGTAGATATGCACCGTAAAAATATGCTTCGCAAAAATAACCTGAGTACTACCGGTGAATTAATTGGCAAAGCAATAAGGCAAGGTTGGTTATAAAATTGAACACTTATGAAATTAGAGTTATTTAGTGACGAAGCAAATAAAATATGGAGGCGTGCCGCTGGCGAATCTGTTCCTGATCTGTTAGAGATAGAACTGCCGATATATAAGAAGCTTTTAAACTTTTTCCAGGTAGGCGATCACTACTATTACGTTTTTAACTTAAGAAAATTAGAATTCGACCTGGTAAGTGAAGAAATTGAGACGGTGTTGGGTTACCACCCTTCAGAGGTCACTATTGCTTTCCTGATGGATAAAATGCATCCTGATGACCGTCCGTGGTTTCTAAACTTTGAGAGCCGCACAGCCGGATTTTTGGCGCAGCTTCCTCCGGATAAGATAATGAAGTATAAGGTTCGCTATGATTACCGCTTAAAAAAAAGCAATGGCGAGTATATGCGGATTTTGCACCAGGCAGCAATTGTGCAAATAGATGAAACAAATGCCGTGGTAAGGACTTTGGGCGTGCATACCGATATTACACACCTAAAAAAAGAAGGCAAACCCGTAATGTCAGTTATTGGGATGGATGGCGACCCCTCCTATCTTAATATCGATGTGGAGAACCTATTTATTGAAAGTAAAGAAACGCTTACCCGCCGCGAAAAACAAGTGCTTACCTTATTAATTGAGGGTAAGTTAAGTAAAGAGATCGGCGGTGTTCTAAACATAAGCAAGCAAACCGTTGACATGCACCGCAAAAATATGCTTCATAAAAACAACCTCAATACAACGGGAGAGTTGATTGGCAAAGCCATAAAGCAGGGTTGGCTCTGATAAATATGTTTTATTTATCGGTTACACTTCAAAATCTTAACTTTGCAATCTTTAAAAAGAATAAGCATAATGTTTGAAAATTTATCGGATAAGTTAGACAGGGCGTTCAAGGTCCTGAAGGGACAGGGTACCATTACAGAGATAAACGTGGCCGAGACCATGAAAGAGATTCGCAAGGCTCTTTTGGA
>Ga0206816_1110_pt1 | contig 21274 bp, 17 predicted proteins | sample Alteio_BWOrgCont_88_FD_152866 | JGI IMG/M metagenome (GOLD analysis project Ga0206816, IMG submission 152866) | Enriched cells from forest soil in Barre Woods Harvard Forest LTER site, Petersham, Massachusetts, United States -... | ecosystem: Environmental > Terrestrial > Soil > Temperate forest >... | reverse complement strand
ATGGAAATATAGCGATTATTATGAAGTTTTATAAGGTTTTAGGGGCCTTCTCCCGGCTTCGGCGCATGAAGTACGTCAAAAAATTTGGTGCTCCAACCGTACCAGGTGTTCTTCTTTCGCGCTGGAACAGTTAGAGGTTTTACATCACCACGTAAATCAGCTTAGAGACAATTTGAATTGCACCTTTTGCTATGGCTTTTCACCGATTTAAAGTTTTATATTTGCACCACTTAGAATTAATACGATCCTACATGCGCATTAAATACCTTTTGTATATTTTATTCCTGGCTTTAATCACTTTTTCAAAACGGACATCAGGTCAAACAATTACGCCTGACCAGATAAGAAGCGTAAAAATCAACGCACTGACGGACGAACAAATTACCACACTTTGGCAAAAAGCGCAAGCCACCGGTTTATCTGAACAAGAGATTTATGCAGAATTACTACAAAATGGAATGGCGCCCGGCGAAGTAGAACAGCTAAAAAACAGGGTGACTTTATTAGGCTTAAACAGCAAAAAAAATCAGAAAGTGGGTATATCATCTGTAAAAAAAACAACGGATTTTACCCGCGTAAAAGATGACACAACAATAATGCCCAACCTTTTTAAGCCAGGCAGATCGGATATGCCGAAAAAATTGGAAATATATGGAGCTTCTATTTTCAACCAATTAGACATCAATTTTGCGCCAAATTTTGCTGCTGCTACTCCTCAAAACTACATTTTAGGTCCCGGCGACCAGATAAATGTTGTTTTAACAGGCTTAAACGAAACAGATGTTGAACCGAAGATAAGCCCCGATGGTTATTTGCAGGTACCCCATGCTGGTTTGATTTATCTCAACGGCGTTACTATTGAAGACGCAAAAGGATTAATTAAAAACAAGATGGCTAAAGTTTATCCCGGTATAAAAACAGGGCTGACACAACTGGTTGTGACGTTAGGAAATACCCGCCGTATTACTATTACAATAAATGGCGAAGCAAATACGCCAGGAACAATTATCATATCTTCATTGTCAACCTTTTTTAACGCTTTGTACAATTCTGGTGGTCCCAATCAAAATGGCTCATTAAGATATCTTCAATTGATACGACATAATAAGCTTTATAAAGTCATTGATTTTTATGGTTTTTTACAAAATGGACTATTAGATGCTGATGTTCGTTTAGAAGATGGGGATATAATTCATATCCCCGTTTATAAAAAACGTGTTAGCATTATCGGAGAAATTAAGCATCCGGCTATTTTTGAGTTAAAGGACGGCGAAACTTTAGAGGAATTGATAAAATATGCCGGCGGCTTTACAGATATTGCATATAAGGGCGTTGCGAATATTGACCATGTTAGCGTGCTTGATCGTGAAATTAATACTGTACCCGCCAATCAATTTGCAAATCATATACCCCAAAATGGCGACATTATACGTATAGGGGCTATTACAAACCGCTATTCGAACAGGATTGTTCTTGAAGGAGCAGTTTATCGCCCTGATGTATACGAACTTACTGCTGGCCTCACGTTGAGTCAGCTTTTAAAAAATGCACAAGGCTTAACACCTGAAGCTTATATGGAACATGGTTTAATTAAAAGGACCTTGCCTGACCTTCAAAAAAGAGCTGTTCCATTTAGCCCGCGTGATATTGTTAACGGCAAGGATGATATAGCTCTTATGCGTGAAGATTCTGTTGTTATCCTGGATAGAAAAGCCTTTACACCCGACCAAAAAATTACAGTTAATGGCTACGTAAGAAAGCCGGCTGTATTAAACTATCGTAAGGGGCTTACCTTAAATGATGCTATTGCTATCGCCGGAGGTTTTGCAGATGAGGCGGCAAGTCGCCATGTAACTATATCACGGATAATTCCAAATCAGTCAGACACAGTCGCAAACAAGTTAGTTAACTCAATCAATGTCGATTTGGATTCTTTAACAGGTCCACATAGGGATATTGAATTGCAGCCTAATGATGCTATTTTTGTTGCACGTTTAGTTAATTACCGCGCATTAGGCAATGTAAGCGTTAAAGGCGAAGTTGTATTTCCGAATGAATATGCGGTGCAAAAAAGAGACGAAACCGTAATTGATTTCTTAAATCGTGCTGGTGGCCTTACACCTTATGGATCGCTTGAAAACACGCAGGTCTATCGTAAAGGCGTGCGGGTAAACCTTGATTTGGCTTCCACTTCGATGCACGATTCGATCACCAATAGAAAAATGATACTATTGCCCGGCGATAGTATATATGTACCGCGAGTTATAAACTATGTAGAAGTGGCCGGAGCGGTTAACAACCCTCAATACATAAGCTATAACGGGCGCAGTTTTAAGTATTATATTAATGCCGCAGCAGGTATTACAGAAAATGCCCGTTTAAAAGGCGCATATATTAAATATCCCGATGGCTTGAGTCGGCCGGTTAGGCATTTCTTATTTTTTCGCAATTATCCTAACGTAAAACCCGGTAGTAAAATATTTGTGCCCGAGAAACTTCCGAAAACAGGATTGAGTATAGGTTTGGGCGATTTGGGCGGTATAGCTGCAGCATTAACGGCATTGGTAAGTATTTTTGCTATTATATATAAATAAAGAATGAGCCAGGAAAATCTTCCATATCCATACGAGCCGGAATTCTCTTTTAAAAGCCTCCTTAACGACCGTGTTAAAGATGTTAAATATATTTGGCAGTTTAAAATCGCGTTAGTGCTGGTATTAATTATTGGAGCTTTGTTAGGTGCTTTTGCTGCCTGGTATAAGGCACCTACTTATACGGCAAGATTAACATTCGTTGTTGACGATTCTAAATCAAGCGGAGGTGGAAGTGGACTATCGGCCTTGGCCGGGCAGTTTGGATTTAACCTGGATGGGCTCGGCGGTGCAAGCGGCGTACTGGCAGGAGACAATGTGGAAGAACTGATAAAAAGTCGTGATCTGATAAAAAAAACATTGTTAACAGCGTATGATAGTACACTAACTCTTGCAGACAGGTATGCCGAGGTTTATAAACTAAACAAGCAGTGGCTAAAATACAGTGCAGACGGAAGGGTAATTAAGTTTCCATTAAAGGGCATGAATAACAGCAGGCTTCAGGATAGTTTGTTACACGAGATGACCACCTTTATATTGGATAATGGTCAATTTGAAATTGCAAAACCCGATAAGAAACTGGGTTTTTTTGAAGTAAACGCTACAATGAAAGACGAGAAACTGGCCATGTTTTTCTGCCAGCGGATGATAAAACAGTCAACAGATTTTTTTATAACAACAAAAACTAAACGGCTAAGAGAAAATGTAAACCGTGAGCAAGTGCGCGCCGACAGTATCGAAAAGGCCCTTAATTCAAAAACGTATGTAGTGTCAGCTGCGGGTAAAATGCTTTTAGATGCTAATCCTGCCTATACCGAGGCTAATGCGAGTGCCGATATAAAGGGACGCGATAAAATTGTTTTGTCTACTATCTATTCGGAAACGGTTAAAAATCTGGAAGCCAGCAAAACCATGCTTGCGCAGGAAACTCCAACTGTTCAGATTGTTGATGAGCCGGAATTACCCTTAAAGAAAAATACACTTAAATACTTTACTGCTATATTTTATGGTATCTTGTTAGCCGAATTGTTATTTGTAGTTATAAAACTACTAACCAGAAAACCTTCTAAAATCTAAAAGTCATTCCCAGTTCGGCATGTAAATTATATACTGTGTTGTTAGGAATATAATATTGGCTTGGATTATAATTCTTTAATATCCATTCATAATTTAAAGATGCTATCTCTTGCAGCTTCGCATTAAATATCAAATTTTTATAATTCCACGTTCCTTGCAAAGCAAAGGCAAGATCTACCCAGTTCCGGCTATTTCCATTTATATCGGGAAAAGATTGTTCATAAAAATCAACATCATGCTCGTAACGTTCTATGGATATACCTAATTTTTTCAGACCTGATACCCAGCTAATATCCATTGATTGCAAATTACCACCAGAGCCTGTTCCAGCACCAAGTACTTGGCCTTCGTTTGTTTGACCGTCGGTAACCGTACTGTGAATATACCATCCGCTTGAATTTCTGACAAGTCTGTCTACAGATTGGGATAATTGAGTTATCTCTCCGCTGAGCAAAATATGTTGATCTTTAGAACCATTTATCGGAAGTATTTTCCTCAATCCAAATATATATGCCCTGGAATGATCCGGAGCGCCTATAAAATCATTTAAATCATAAGAATTATCATTTAAACCATATTCAAAGTAAACCTCTGCCTGCGCTTTCGTAAACAGCCATCTTGCATAAATTGAAGTGTATTGATCTCTCGGAAAAGGATCGCCTACGGCGATGCCTTGCGCATTATTAGTGGCATCTTTTGAATAAGGGAAGAAGAAAGGAACATAGCCACTAAAACCAGTCACATATTTTTCATATGCATCAAAAGTTCTCGTTAAGCCTAATGTAAAACTGGGTATCCATTTAGGATGATAATTTATATTAAACCCGGTAAAATAACGCCAGTCTTGAGGTTTTGGAATAACTAAATTCGTTCCATCGGATAAAGTCGTGACCGGAAGAGGTGGTAAACCAGTACCATCCAACCTTCCGGCAAGTATTTGCCCTTCAAAATACCCGATATAGGTTTTTATAGGGCGAACTGTATTTATAGTGAAGTGTTTAAACCCCGGCGCGTTATCACTCAATATTAATGCATTTCTAATACCCGGCCCCCACCATACATTTTCATTGGACAATCCTATTGACACGGGCCCAAAAGTCAAACGTATACTACTTTGCCCCCAAAATGCTTTACTATACTGTCCATTACCAAAGCGCTCAGGATTATCTATATAATTGTGGTATGCATAATAAGCACTTAAATCTGAATTGGAACGGCCATTTACAGCATATCCATCAAATGGCGGGTTAGCAGCATATACATACTCGGGCCTAAACTGGATACTTAAAGGCCCGTATTTGAAATAAAAGCCGCCGCTAACCATAGTTTGATAGCCTTTGGCGGGTATCATAGCCCCATCATTCCATCCATATGGATGATCGGAGTTGTATTGTTGTTGCCAGCTTAAAGGTAATATTTGAAAAACTCCATGGCCATTTGCAAAAGATACAAGGTCCATTTGAACCCAATGATCTCGCTTTAATATACTGTCCGGATCAAACAAGTCCTTAACCTTCAACGTAGAAGATGAAAGAATAGGACGAACGGTGAATGAAACATTTGAATCAACTTTTCCCAATAATTGCATCATCCTATAATAATCATCAAGTACAAGCGAACCTACAGGAAGAGATTGCGCGTTTACACTGCTTTTCGCAAGTAAGCAGGCAGTCATACAAACTATAAAAAATATATTTTTCATCTTTTATTATAGTGATTAAAATCTATAGGAGATGCCTGCCTGAATCTGTAAATTAAATGTACTTGTCTGGTTTACAAAAAATGGATCATCTCCGTTTTGTTTTAGAGCCCATTGGTAATCTAAAGATTGTATGCCCTGAAGTTTTGCATTAAAGACCAGGTTTTTATAGTTCCACTCCCATGTTGCAGCTATGCTTAAGTCTACCCAATGTTGAGAATAACTTTGAGCATCTTCAAATGCATAGTAATAAAAGTCATTATTATGAACATAGCGTTCAAATTGTAATCCAATTTTTTTTAATCCTTTTACCCAGCTAATATCTACAGATTGTAAATTTCCTCCGGGGCCTATTCCGGCCCCCAATTCTTCTCCCATATTTGTATAGCCCTGCCTAATTCCATTGCTTACATACCATTCTTTTCCTGCTTCAATATCACTTATAGAAGTTTCCTGGAGTTGGGTCACTTCTACACCAATCATTATATTTCCGTTATTTGATTTATTAAACGGCAAAAGTTTTCTAACTCCAAAAATATAGGCCCTGGATTCTCCCGGGTTTAATAATGATTGAATCAGATCACCCGTATAATCATAATGCCCCCATTCAAAGTATATTTCGGCGTGTTCCTGTGTCCAAAGCCAACGCATAAATACCGAACTAACCTGATCTTGTTTACTAATGGGGTCATCGGGGCTGCTTACTTGTTTAATTGAAGAGAAAAATGGCAAATAATCCTTAATGCCACTCAAATCCTTCCCATACATTTGCGAAGTTTGATCAAAACCTAAAAATAAACCGGGGATCCACTTCGGCTGCCAGGTAGCTACAACACCGGCCAAATAGCGCCAGTCATTAGGTTTGGGAACATACGCATCGCCTCCAAAATAACTATAATCTGCTGGTTCTAAAGGCGGAAATCCTGAATTTTCCAATCTGCCTGCAATTAATTGCCATTCAAATGATCCGATACGCGTTTGTATAGGTTTGGTAGTATTAAATGTTAGGTGTGCAAATCCCGGCGCGGTATTACTCATTAATAATGAATTACGGATTCCAGGTCCCCACCACAAATTTTCTGTCGATAAACCGATTGATAATGATTTGTAATTTAATCTTATGCTACTTTGTCCCCAATAAGATTTTTGGTACGGATTAGTACCGAACCTTACCGGTAGATCAATATTGTTATAAATATCATAATATCGGGCAAAAATTACTCCGTATTGATTTGGATTAAACGTTGAAAAATCCGAATTGGCTGCAGAAACAATTTCAGGTTTTAATTGAATGGATAAAGGGCCATATTGCATAAAAAGGCCTGCGGTTATTAATGTTTGCATCCCTTTAGCAGGTATCATGGGCCCATCGTTCCAACCATACGGATGATCAGAATTAAATTGGGTTTGAAAACTTAATGGTAAAAGGGCAATTTTAAACTTTCCATCCATTTTCCAAGGGCTACCTACATTTAGTAGGTCGTATCTTTTTTCTGTAGTATCCGGGTAAAACGGGTCAATCTTTTTATCAATATAATTGGGGAAAACAGGTCTAACTGTAAGTGAGGTGTTAGTATCGGTAACGCCAAGCAATTGGGCCCTTCTATAATAATCTTCTATAGCGGTAGTACCAACCGGTAACGATTGCGCATAAAGCTTAAAATTACTAAACGCTAACAATATACATATAGCTACAAGCTTTATGTTCTTCATAAGGTAATTGCTTGTATGTTGATGTTATCTACTGACCAGCTTTCATCACATTTTGGATTAGCTGTATTTGTTTGGACCAATTTATCTAAACATTGCAACAACAATGTGCCTTTTGAATGACTAAACGTTTTTACAATTTTATATTGTGTTGTCCACCCAATAATGTTCTGCATACTGCATACTCCGGGTAAATCCGTTCTATATGCCCCTGTTTTAGGATCATTATAATTATTAGGGTAATCAAAAGGATAGGATTGCGGTGGACAAAAATTACCCGGAGCGCATTGAACATTTGAAAATGTAGTATATATGTACGTGTTTCCATCAACTAACATTTCCCATAAGTCAGGGCCATCAGGAGGCGGTCTATTTCCATCCCAGGTATCATGTATATATAAATCGAAAGATATGGTGATTATATCATGTTTAGGCAAATTATTAACGGTTAACGCAAAAGAACCATTATTGTATTGACCTAAAACCGATGACCCATTAAATTGGCTTATAACACCCCCATTAATATTAGACAAGTCACCTTTTTCGAAATCATTATTATAAACAATTACCTGATTGCTGACATGAGTGTTACAGGAAATGCTAAAGATCAGAAGAATTATTAAAAATACTTTTCTATCCATTAATAACATCAGCTATCATATCTAACTCTTCAAAAACAGAATTCTTACTTTTAAATTCATGCACCATTTGTTTCATAGCTTTAACAACTAATTGGTCATCATTGTTTTTTGCATGATGTATTAGATCGTATATCTGATTTTCAATTTCATTAAATAGATATTCCCGCACTTTTCCTATCATAATTTTCTCATGATGTGTAGGCAGCGTATTTTCATTATCATTAAGCAATTCTTCAAATAGTTTTTCGCCTGGCCGCAAGCCTGTGTATTCGATTTTTATATCATGATTAGGTATTAAACCAGCCAAACGTATCATTGTTTTAGCCAAATCGACAATTTTTACTGATTTGCCCATATCAAAAATGTAGATCTCACCACCTTTACCCATACAGCCTGCTTCCAAAACCAACCTACAGGCCTCTGGTATAGTCATAAAATAACGGGTAATCTCGGGATGGGTTACAGTGATAGGTCCTCCTTTTTCGATTTGTTGTTTGAATCTGGGAATAACTGAGCCATTTGATCCTAAAACGTTACCAAACCTGGTAGTTATAAATCTAGTATTTGAAGCTGTAATATTCAAATGACTCAGACCATTTTTAAATTTAAAATCCCTGTTACTTATTGATTTATTTAAAGATTGCACATAAATTTCAGCAATTCTTTTTGAGGCGCCCATAACATTTGTTGGATTTACGGCCTTATCAGTCGATATCATCACAAATTTCTGCACTGCATATTTCACCGAAAGATCGGCGATTGTTTTTGTGCCCAAAACATTGGTTTTTACAGCTTCAACGGGATTATCCTCCATCATTGGAACATGTTTATATGCCGCTGCATGATATACATAATGAGGTTTATAGGTTTCAAATAAATGCTGCATTCTTTTTTCGTCCCTTACATCCCCTATAAAAGCATGAAAATTCAAATCTGTATGCATTTCCTCAATTTCCAAATACAAATGATGAAGAGCCGTTTCAGATTGATCACACATAATTATTAATCCTGCATCAAATTTTAATAGTTGGCGTACTATTTCACCTCCGATAGAACCCGCAGCACCGGTTATTAATATTCGTTTGCCTTTCAGTTCATTTTGGATACTACTTATATCAATTTCGATAGACTTTCTATTTAAGAGATCTTCAATATTGATTTTTTGTATTTGGGTTGGTTGCAATTTTCCACTCGTCCATGCTTCGTGCGGAGGAACGCTTAAAACCTTAATATCATTTTCCAAACAAATGTCTACTACTTTGTTTTTATGTTCAACAGGTATGGTATATGAGGCAAAAATAATTTCGTCTAACTCATGTCCTGCTATTAATGTTTCTAAGTCTTTGGCATCTAATATTTTAATCCCATCAATTGTTTTCCCCACCTTCCTCTGGTCATCATCAACAAAAGCAATAATATTTTTATTTACCTTATAATCGTGATCCAATGTTCGTTTTGTCGCTACTCCTGCCTCACCTGCTCCGTATATAATCACTCTTCGTTTATCCAATTTGAGATTTTTAATATACAGGAAAAAGTATTTAATTAATACCCTGTAAGTAACCATCAATAAAAAACACGCTAAGCCGTTAATTATAAGGATGCTGGTTGAAATAAAAGGTTTCTTATTAAATGAATTGGAAATTAAATTCATTAAAAAAAATGCACCATTACTTACTAAAACAGCAAATAAAATTCTAATTGAATCCTGCGCGCTGGTATATCTAATAATTCCGGCATAAGTTTTTACGGCAAAAAAAACGATCGTACTTATCGTAGAAATTATTAAAGCATTTCGGCTAAACTCAACAAAATTCAGGTTACTTAAATCGAAATTTTCTTTTATCGCGTACGCTATCGTCAATGATAGCAAACAAATTAATAAGTCAAGCGTAAAAATGATCCAACGGGGTACAATATTTATTGAGTTAAATAATACAGGGGACTTCATATTTAGCAAATTTGTAAAAAAAATCAAATTATTTATAAATATATAAACAAAATAGATGAATTTATATGTTTACAAAAATAATAAAACTATAGTCATATTTATATTAAATCTGTATTTTGATATTCAAAAGCCTTTTAGGCCCTTCCATAACTAAACGAATCAGAATAAATACTAATGCTGCAAAGGTTATTAATAAAACCACATTAATAACAGACCAGGAAAGAAATATTATCAATAATACATTTATTATTCCCTGGATAAGCATATATAAACCAGTAACCAGTAAATGTGGCACTTTCTTTTCGTTAACTAAAAATTGATAAAAATGGTTTCGATGCGCTTCAAAAACATTTTCTTTTCGTAAAATTCTAAATAAAATTGTTGTCGCTGTATCTAAGCCATAAATCAAAAGTAAAAGCAAATAGTTAAAATTACCTGTTTTTAGTATTAATTGTAAAAGAAAAAAAAGGATAATAAAAGCTATGCTTACGCTCCCTACGTCGCCTGCAAAGCATTTAGCTTTTTTTCGGAAATTAAAAAAATTAAAAACAGCCAAAGAAATTATGCTAATAATCAGATAATTATCATTTGTAAACACCACAATAAATTTATTGATGCAATATAAAGTCAACAATGCTATTAGTCCATAGCCTCCCGTAATGCCGTTAATTCCATCCATGAAATTAACTGCATTTATTGTTCCTATTACAAATATAAATCCTAACAAAATCCAATAAATTGGAAGATCATACATTTTCAATTGATAAAATAACAATCCAACAGCTGTTACATGGAAAATCATTCTCATACGCCTGCTTGCAGGTTTTATGTCATCAATAAAACTAATTAAGCTGATTAGCAATAAACCTATTAGAAAATAAACGTATTCCCATCCCAAATAAAAAGAACCCAATAAAAATGCTATGGGGAAAATTATCCCTCCACCCCTGGTAGTAATTTGGGTATGTGAACTGCGGTGATTAGGACGATCGATGATATTGTATCTATCAGCTATTTTGAAATAAATTATTTCAATCGCGAAGAGAATAAAAAAGAAAATGAATGGTATAATTATATTCATAGGCTTTGCCAACAATTATTGCAAAAATAAGCTTATTAATTCAGGCAATACAATCTTTTAGAAACTTTCATTTTGTATCATTTATCTACCATTTAGTACCATTTTACTACCATTTTAAGGGATAAAACTATGGGTAAAAGTATAATTTACTACAATTTAGGTACAATTAACTACCATTTTGGAGCGAAAAAACATACTTTTTGATTTAAAACCATCGAAAATCAATCTTTATTAAATGAATCGGCTGTAATTTTTAAGCCTTCAATTGCGGTAAGCGGGAGTTCTTTATTGAGTGCTTTTTTTATTCTTTCATTACTTACAACATAGCTTTCGGTAAGTTTATTTAAGCGTTCAGTGGTTAAGGGTAATCTGAGATGATCTCCGACCTTTGCCAAAAATTTTACAATAACCGGCGATATTTTAAACAGTTTGGGTTTTGAGTTTAATGAAGATGCCAATATTGTTACAACTGCATTTGTTGATAAAGCTATATCATCCGCAACATGATATATTCCAGTTGGAATATCATCTCTGGTAATTAATTCGTTAATTATAAAACACAAATTTTCTACACTTAAAAAAGATCGCTTATTGTTAAACCCCGCTAAGAGGTATGGAATGCCTTTTTTTACAAATTTAAATAGTAAGTTAAGGTTGCCTTTATTGCCCGGTCCGTGTATCATGCACGGCCTTAGTATATAATATGACTTTCCTTCGGCTAATGGCTGGCTTTGAATATATTCTTCAGCCATTAGCTTTGATTTACCATAGTGAGTTTGAGGATCTGGTTTTATATCTTCATATAAAACATCTGGTACCACATCAGCGGTTGCTTTTACAGAACTTATAAAAATGAATTTTTTTACGTCTGATTCCAAAAAAGCATTATATAAATTTTTCGTTATTTCAAAATTTACGTTGTAATATTCCTGGACATTGGAAGCGTTTTTTAGATCATGGGCCTTACCTGCCAAATGAATAATTGCGTCAGCCGAATTTAACAAAGAAGGCGAGACCTGATTTAATGAATTACGGTTAATAGTAGAAACTTTATGATTTAAATACAATAAAAGATTCTTACCAACAAACCCAGACGATCCAGTAACTATTAACCGCATTTATTATTAACTATAAACATTGTTGTCCGATAAAAGATAGCGGGATAGCCTAAGCCATCCCGTTTTTTATACCTTAAAGGTACCTCACTCAAATTTTATGCTTAAAGGTACAACATTTTCCGAACAATCGGTATTCGCTATTGCTCAATTAACAGGAATGATAAATTCAACATTTGGAGGGAGGCATTAAAGTGCATGCCATGCTGAATGCCTATGAACTAGTGCCACAGCTGATTCATTTTACTGATGCCGCCGCGCACAACCATATCTTTCTTTCCAAAGTCAATCGAGTAGAAGCAAGGGATTATTTCAAAGCTTTTTCAACTGTAGCCACTGTAGTAAGAATACACCTGGCAAGTATACTGGATGTAGACGAGATGCTAAGAATTGTGAATCAGACCTGGGCAAAACAAAGTGCCTGTTAACGCATAAACCCTGTCCATATTTCCGACATGATACCGGTGTCTATTTTTAAATGTTGATAATATCCGCTAACTTGAACCACAATCAACTAATGGAACTGCTGTATACGAAACCGTATGTACAGTTATGTAAGAGGATGGCGAAATTTAATTTCGCCTCCTACTCGATTAGGTAGTTTTAGATATTGTGTTTCTGCACGATAGAGACCCTTTTGGGGTTCGAACCTCATTGGGGTGACCCTATAAATTTTTCAACATTACCTAAAAATTGCTTTTTGACTAAAATATCAGTAATTAATGTGTTATATACTTTGTTACCCCGAAATATTTATGGTAAAATTATGTTTGGCTAACAGCCTTGTTAAAATATTTTCTGTATGCGTATTTGTTCTCAGTGATTTTAGCAACGAAATAAGATATTGCAATAACAATAATAAAATCAAAAATTGTTTCAAGAGTGAGATAAAATAAATTGTTGAGCAGATATTTATGCAAAACAGAGTTAATAAATAAAATTATTGGAAAATGAATTAAATATAATGTATATGAAAACGGTGCAAATGATTTGAACCATTTTAGAAATTTTAATTTTGAGAAAAAGTTCAAAAATAAAACAACATATAATATCTGAATAAATCCATAATATCGGGGTTCGGAAGTAGTAATGTTTAATACACTTATTCCTTTAATTAGTACTAATGCACCCACAATAATCAGTGAAATAAGCAGAAGCGAAATTTTCGCTTTTTTGTTACTGTTTATAAACATGGTATATGTAAATCCCAAAAACCAAATTGCTATATCAAATAGACCTCCAACGCCGAACGATTTATAAATATAAATCAATGGAAGTACTGATATTAAAAAAAAAATAACTTTTATGATTAATGGTTTTTTCTTAATGGCAATAAACAAAAACATCGCACTAATATACAACCACCATTCGATAAATAGGCTCCACATGGGCCCATTTATATTTATGATGTCGGTTAATAATAAGGTGAACGTTCTTAAAATTTGAAAGGGTGAAACGTAGAACATATCTCTGACATTATAAAGATCAGTAGGTAATTTGGATATTACATAGGAGCCATTTACAAATTTGAAAAGTATCATTAATCCATAAACCAGTATCAAACTAAAGGTAAGTGTTGGATAAATCCTTGTTATCCGATTTAAAAAGAATTTCTTATAGTTAAATCTATTTTCGTTAGTTAAATTAATGGCGCTAAAAGTTATTAATACACCTGATAAAAAGAAAAATATCATAACTGATATATTTGCTATAGAACCCATTATATTAGAAATTATCCCTATTCCAAATACTGAAAGCCATACAATTTGAGTAATATGCCCAATGACAACCAAAATCGATAATAGTCCTCTGGTAGAATCAAATATTTTCAATTCTTCTTTAGTAAATCTAATATTTCCTTCACTTTTACCGATTTGCATTTATAGTTTTATTGCAATAATACACAAATAATCAAAAAAATAGTAACGATTCAGGTATTCAAAACCTAAAATTACAAAATGAATCAGGTTATCAACAATAGTGGCGTTGGATTTCGCATTTTCAGGGTCTAATTCACAATTGGTTGGTAAATGATGGTTTAGTATAGTAACCAGGGAAATAAAAGATCAGAGTAAAACAATTAAATTTATAACGCTTGCTGATTATTTAAATAACCACAGATTTAGAAAAACATAGCTAATTACTTGGCATACATAAAAACTCCATGGAGTTTTCAATATCTAAGTTTTCTTGTAAAGGTTCAAATTTATATCCAAATTTTGACAAATAATTTAAGCATTCTGTTCGTAATAAATCTGAGTGAACGGAAAGAAATATAAATGGTTTTAAATTTGAAATAATAGCCTCTGCGCCATGCAGAACTGATAATTCAGCCCCTTCGACATCAATTTTTAAAACAGACGGTTTTATGTTTAGCTTGGTTGCAACTTCATCTAATGTTATACTTAATGCTACTGTCATTTTTATATTAGAGGAATTCGCAATTTTATCCTCTATATGCCCCATAGCAGTATTATTTTCCTGAACAAAATTCACAATGGCGAAAGAATCGGAACATGCGCACGGGATAATATTTACATTCTCCAGTTTATTAATTTCAACATGTCTATATAGATAAGAAATATTTCTTACTAAAGGTTCAAATGAAAAAACCTTTCCCTCAGAACCCACAAGCTTTGAACCTAATACTGTATAGTAGCCTACATTTGCACCAACATCAAACAACACATTGCCTTTTTTAACTGCTTTAATAAACGATTGTGTTTGAATTGGTTCAATAAGATTAAAATAAACGGTTGCACCCCCTCCTTTACCACTTAATGACCCTAAAATGAATTTAAACCCCTTTAGAGGACCTTTCATTACAGAATAGGGTAACCGTGGCAGTATTTCACCGGCAATAACTTCGCCTATTGATCTTAATATTTTCATAGAGATGAGATGTTTATGTATTGATTATTAAAAAAGGCAATTATGCCAAAATATCCATTATAGCTGATCTTTGTTTTTGTATTTGATTTTTACTATTGCTTTTTAAAATCGCCCAAATATACCACAGCGTAGCAACTTTTTCTATTTTCTTTGTCTTTTTTTGCTTGGGTAGATAAAGATTCAAAACAAAAACTTTAAGCACTTTCTGCACCGCGACCATCGCCAATGTTAAAATTGAAATCGACTTAATCGGCTTTATTGCATAACCTAAAAAAAGCTGCTTAAAAACTTCTTTTCGACGTTGTTTTATCACATCCGCTTTTACAAACACAAATCAAGTAATAAAAGAAAATCTAATAAAATAAAAGGATGTCTCAAATATAACTTTCGAGACATCCTCACTTCGTAAGAAATTGTTGATAATTGGCAACAAGTAAAATACCCTAATAGTCGTTTTCCTATAAATGCGGGGATGCCAATAATAAATTATATTAGTGCTTTTTAAATATAAAGCCCCACCATTTTATTAAATATTTAGAATATATCATAATTTTATTTGTGTTAATATTATTGGACTTACAGGCTATAATTATTTCATTATTTAGCTTAAAAATACTTTCAAACCCTGATGTACTGACTCCTCCTAAGCGCATATTAACCCAAGTGTCATTAACGTACTTGCATTTAATATTATAAACCGATAAAAACCTTAATAACAATTCAAAATCTCCCGCAATTTTTAAATCCTTTCTATAGAAGCCATATTTTTTAAATAGGTCTCTTTTTGCGTAAAATGTGGGATGAGCCGGCTGGAAGCCAAACCTAAACATCCATGGCCGGAATAATTTCGAAGAATAGTGGCGTATAACCTTTTTATTCTCTAAACTATCTACAAAATTAATATTTGCATAAACAGCATCTAAAGTGGGGGAATTATTAAGGGCACTGACAATTCTTGTGACTACATTATTATCTGTCAAGAGATCGTCAGAATTAAGGATTCCTATAATGTCACCCGTTGCTAATTTAATCCCCTTATTAATTGCGTCATAAATGCCGTCATCCGGCTCTGAACTCCATTTAAAGAACTTATCTTTATATCGATCAATAATATTAAGTGTATTATCGGAAGATCCACCGTCAATAAGAATATACTCGATATTGCTATAGTCTTGTTTAATAACCGATTCAATACACTCATTTAAATAAATTTCTGAGTTGTATGTTACTGTTATTATCGAAACCTTCATCTAAGTAAATTTTTATAAAGATTTGATGTTTCTTGGTAGCATTTATCCCATGAAAATTTTGCTGCCTGCGACTGACCTAATTGCAGCAAGGTTTCTCTTTGAGAGTTTATTTTCAAAATCATATTTACAAAATCATTAATATTTAACTCATCGACTAATAACCCGGCCTTACCAGCAACTTCAGGGATAGACGATGTATTTAGAGCAACGAAAGGACATGATGCTTTCATTGCTTCTAATAAAGGAATACCAAATCCCTCGTATGATGACGCAAAAATAAGTGCATGTGCATTATTGTATAATTCATTTAATATTGTGGACGATATAGACGTAAATATCTGCCACCTTTCGGGTATTTTTATGTTCAGGTTAGCTATTTCTTTTTTAGTTAACAATGGTCCTACTATGTAAAGGTTAAAATCAGGAAGTTTTTCCAAAACGTTTATTACAAAGTTGAAATTCTTATACGGTTCTCTTGAACTTATATATAGTAAGTAATTTTTCCGGATAACTTTGTTGTCGAGGTTATAATTGTATTCTTTATCATTAATTTTAAAAAAACCATCTGAGACCCCATTGTATATAACAAATACATTTTTTGAATCGATATTAGGGTAATAGTTTAATAAATCATTCTTGGTATTTTCAGATACTGTAATTATGGCATCACTATGTTTTAAGCTGTTATTCTTTTGATAATTATGAAGTAATTTCCTTGTTCCGGAATAAAATTTATGATGTATTAAATCATGTATTGTAATAACATTCAGAGCCTCTTTATTTATGCTATATCGATAATAAGACGAATGAAAAATAAACTGCTCCTTATTGTTATTTTTTATATTTAGATTATTAAACCGATCAATCAATATCGGTAATTTTGAGGGGCCAATAATTTTGTCAGTTCCTATTTTTAGTTCGTCGTAAAAAACATTCTCCGAATCGTTATTTATTATAAAGCTTGCCTCAAATTCTTTGTCATTTATAAGGCGGCTTAATAACTCATACCAATATGTTGATATTCCGCCAAATTTTTGCAAACTAAAAATGATGTTGTCGTAAATAACTTTATTCATATTTATTTTTTTCTAAAAATATTAGAAAATGCAACGTGAAGCATTTTAAACTGCATTTTCTACCTTGTCTCTTCTTTATGACGCTATATCAATTAGCTTAATGTTAAATATAACTAAGCTATTAAGTTACTGACAGGCTAACAATTAGCCCTAATCTCACTCTCAATTCTAATTTTCGTCGGATGATATTTTATATTTACGTTTATATAAACGAATAACCATACTTTTAGGAGTTATCAATTTAACACCCTTTATAAAAGTTGCATATAACCTTTGTTTTAAGAAATGTAAATAATTTCTTAAAATATAATTATAATTGAGCGTATTTTTTATTGTTAAATATTCTTTAAACGAAGCTATTCTATTTGTATCCGATAAGCCGCCAGCTGAAATAATTGAAATAGTTATAGGCACTTTTAAAAAAAGCTTCCCTTGTAAAAAAGATTTTAACATAAAATTATAATCAGCCGCAATTCGATACCTTGTATCATAATAGTTTGTGATATGTAATGATCGTTTAATTACAAAGGCTTGATGGCTTATTACCATTCCATTCAAAATATTTGAAATTTCTTTAGCCGTTCGTTTAAAACTTAAATTCATTGTTTCTGATTCAACTCTTACATCGCCATATACAATCTCTGCATCGGTAGTCAATGAATTATTTAAATCAGTAATTGTATTTTTATTGTATAACAGATCTCCAGAGTTTAAGAAAATAAGCCAGTCCCCTGTGGAGTTTCTTATTCCTTTATTCATGGCATCATAAATACCTTGATCTTGTTCCGAAATAAAATAGGAGATATTTAATTTATAATTGTCGATGAGATCGACCGTACCATCTAAAGATCCTCCGTCAATAATTATATACTCAATATTTGAATATGTTTGATTTAAAACACTTTCTATGGTACTCTTTATATGCTTAACATCATTATAAACTACTGTTATAATTGAAATTTTGTTCATAACGAATTTTATAGTAATTTTTTGTTATATAAATTAATACAACAACCGAAACATAAGGTAAAATCCCCCCGATGTAATCTGGCCTTTGTAATAGCATTAAAAAATAAATCATGAAAGATTTAATTTCTAATCCAAATCTGTTTGTTCTAAAGCATATCCATCCATAATATAAAATATGTAAGGAAAGTATCAATCCTCCCAGCAATCCATGTACTGCAAATATCCCCAAAAAATTTGCTCCCATAAATTTCCCAAAAAAAATAGTGCCGGATTTAGATGCATAGGAAATGCCAACACCTATAATGGGCGATTGTCTAATTGCTACTTTTGAAAGTTCAATCAAATCTGATCGATTATCTCCGTTAAAATAGCTCGATGAATTTCCATTGTCCGAGGAAAAAAAACTTCCTATCCTTTCAAAGGTATATCCATAGAGTATACTTTTTTTGCTTTCGTCTATTTGAGAATAAATTCCCATTCCAATAATAATTGTTATAGTTGAAAAAACTATTGTCTTTTTGATATACTTTGATTTAAACCTTAATAACATATATAAGGTACTAATGGCATAAAATGCTATAGAAAGTGTAAATATGCCGCAAAAAAAAAGTGATGTTCGAATTTTTTTGTTCGATATGGTCAAATCATTTAATATGATCGCTATGATTATATAAAAAGCCAGCGTGCCTGGTTCGTCAAAAAACCCTGCTGGTCTAATTATTTTTGCTGTGCGTATATCAAAAAAGGTGTTAGTGAAATTTAAAATAAAATTGTAACCGGTTCTACCGTCAGGATTTTGAAATTCAGAAAAATAGGAAACATTAAACGCGATACAAAGGATAAAAGTAATAACGCCCAATGCACTCATAATTAATATAAAATACATCAATCTTGTAACGAAGACATCCTGGTTAATATAATTATTAAGTATAATATAAATTATAAGAGTAATAGAGAGTTGCAGAAATAGATTTATATAGCTTGAGTCTGAATGCAAAAAGTATAATATTAATACCATTACTAATTGTATTAAAAATATAATACTCATCGTACTATTTACTTTTATTTTCTCAATGAATATTATGGCAATCAGGAATAATATTAAAAAGGAAAAAGTAATTAATGCTTTAGCCGGCAAATTATATGCCTGCGCAACAGAAAAAGGGAATGCCATTAATATGGCTATCCATATAAAAATGTAGCTTATTTTTTCAATTAGGCTATTATGTTTTTGCATATTGATTTTGTTTATTGTACAATTCAACAAACATTTTGCAAACTGTATTTGGGCTGAAGTCCGATACGATTTTATCTCTGCCCTGGATGCTTAAATTATCATTTTTATTATTTAAAACCCATTTTATACCCTCATTAAAATCATCCTGGTTTCCAAGCGTTGCCAAATATCCATTTTTCTTGTGTTCTACGATGTCTTTTAATCCGGTTGTATCAAAACAAACAACCGGTACTCCGCATGACATTGCTTCTGCAGCAACCTGTCCAAAAGATTCATGAACAGAAGGCATTAATAACACTTCAGCAGCGTTATATATTTTACACAATTTTTCATCGCTATCAATTTCGTTCCAAAAAACAACTTCAATGTTTATATTTATTGTTTCCGGATCAAATTTAGATTTTCCAAATATGATAAGCTTGTATCCTGAATAATCGTTTTGCTGAAAAACTGTTCGCAGGTACGCAAACCCTTTATTTAAATCGCCAAGTGGGTTTGTAGCCCCAAATACAAAATATTTATATGATGTATTTAAACCTAATTCAAGCATTACGTCTTTTTTATTAAGTTGCCTAAATACATCTGTATTAATCATGTTAGGAATTTTTACAATTCTAAAATCTTTTAAAAGGGAGCTTTTTTGCGCACTTTCAAGCATCCATGTACTTGGTACGGTAAATGTCACTTTGTTTGTTAACAAACTAAGTATTTGATTTTTCGCTAAAAACTGCCGGTATAAATTAAGGCGGCCATTATTTGAATTTGATTTAGGGCAGGACGAACAATCGTCCAAAAATTGCTTGCAGCCTTGTGTTGAATGACACCCTCCCGTAAAAAGCCAGGTATCATGTAATGTCCAAATAATCGGTTTTTTAAAGTTTACCAAATCATGCAGCCTAACAAATCCATTGTTAACCCAATGTAGGTGTAAAATATTGTACGTAAAAGGATAAATATTATCTAGAAAAATAGAAGAAGAAGCATTTGAGGCAATTGACAGGTAATTGCTATCAAATTTATTTTTACTTCGCCATATATAAAGGTGCGGTTTAATTCTTGCTAAAAATTTAGCTAAAAAACCAACAGGAGATATGATAGTGCTGTCATCAGACATTTTTCTATTAACCAATAATGTTGAATTTACGCCTCGTTGGTTTAAAGCATTGTTCAACCGTAATGCAGCTAATGCGGCCCCCCCAATCCTATCACTTTCAGAAACTTGTAAAACTCTCATTACTTAAAAAAAGAACGCAATTTTCTATAAAACGCTTCGCCCAAAATAAAATTCACCATTACATAAGTGTAGCGCTTAATATGTAGCCCTGTATAAAGTAAAACACCTAAAATTTTATTTAATCCCTTATTATTATTAAATATTATACGATAATATTGTTTATAAACATGCGTCGAATTTTTTGTAGATATCCCTTGCATGTCATACTGGGCTAAAGGATAATTTATTTTATAAAATGATGCTCCATAATTATAACTTTTAAAAAGCATGTCATAGTCTGCCGCTATATCATATTTTGTCAAAAATAAAAATTTATCATATAATTCTTTTTTTACAATTATACCTTGATGGCAAACGGGTAAAAGGTATTTAATTTCATTTATTTCTTTCGACTTTATCAATATGCCGGTTTGTTTATTAATTACATCGCCGTATAAAACATCGTATCTACCATCAAATAAATTTTCCTCAAATAATGTTTTAAAGGTTTTTCCTAAAAGCAAATCACCAACATTTAAAATATATATATACTTTCCACGGGCATATTTTATTGCTTTATTCATAGCATCATAAATCCCCTTATCATCTTCTGTCAAAAAAAAATCAATATGAGTTTTATATTTATCAATTATAGCTGAGGTACCATCCTTAGAATTACCATCAATAATTATATATTCAACATTTTCATTTTTTACTGGAATTACACTAAGAATAGTATTTTCAATTTCAGCTTCACCATTATACACTACGG
>Ga0206816_1109_pt1 | contig 21330 bp, 22 predicted proteins | sample Alteio_BWOrgCont_88_FD_152866 | JGI IMG/M metagenome (GOLD analysis project Ga0206816, IMG submission 152866) | Enriched cells from forest soil in Barre Woods Harvard Forest LTER site, Petersham, Massachusetts, United States -... | ecosystem: Environmental > Terrestrial > Soil > Temperate forest >... | reverse complement strand
ACAAAGCGATACCATAAGCTTAAATACCATAATGCAACGTACGGCCAAACTCGCCGGTAGCCACCCATTTGAGAAGATTCACCTGCAATTTGACAAACCATATTATGCCGTTGGCGATACGGTATGGTTTAAAGCTTATGTGACCATAGATAATCATGTACCGTCAAAATTAAGCACCATTATTTATGTTGACGTAATAACCAGCAAGGATTCTATTGCGCAAACACTAAAATTACAGGTAAACGGTTCAATGGCATTTGGTAATGTAACGCTTGCGGCACCTCTTTATAAACAGGATAATTACCGTTTCAGGGCATACACCAATTGGATGCGTAATGAGGACCCGGCTTACTTTTTCAACAAAGTTGTACCGGTTGGCGCTATAAATAATCCAATAATTACGGGTATTTTATTTGGGGGCACGAACAAGCCCGGCGCGCCAAAAATTTCTGCCAAACTCATTTTCAAAGATCCGTCGGGTAAACCAATAGCCAACAAAAAAGTAAGTTGGAAAGCTTCAAGCGTGGAGGAGGATATAGACAAAGGCAAGGGTGTAACAAACGCCAATGGTGTTTTGGATGTTAATTTTAATCTGAAAAAATCGTCTGTGCTAACTTCAGGTACCCTGGTTGCTGACATTAGTCTTACTGATGATAAAACGATAACCAGTTCGTTCGCATTAACTCATGCCCTTGATCAGCCTGATGTCCAGTTTTTCCCTGAAGGCGGCGACCTATTAGTGGGTACAAGGTCGAAAGTTGCTATAAAAGCGGTTAAGACTGATGGCCTGGGCATTGATGTAAAAGGAAGCGTGGTTGATAATACGGGCACCGCAGTAGCCGAAATTTCTACCCAGCACCTGGGTATGGGTATTTTTGCGTTACAACCCGAAGCTGGTAAAACTTATAAGGCAAATATTACTTTTCCCGATGGCACCCAGGCATCTTACAATCTTCCGGCGGTAAAAGCTGAAGGAATGTCGGTAAGCGTATATCATACCGATGCCGCGAATTTAACGGTGAAAGTAACTGCTAATCCTGCGTTTTTACAAAAGAATGAAAAGAAAATATTTTATATTTTGCCCTGATTATAGCAGGTTTCGGTTGCGCCAATGGCCAGTCGAAAAGTGAAATGGCTCCTGCGAAACTACCAGTGTTGAAGCCGGGAGAAGCGGTAGCCACTTTTGGCGGTGGATGTTTTTGGGCGATGAGCGAAGCGATGTCTGAATTGAGAGGTGTTAGCACCGTAATTTCGGGATATGCAGGCGGAACCACCAAAAACCCCACTTATGAGGAGGTATGTACCAAAACAACCGGACATGCAGAAACCGCACAGGTTTATTACGATCCAAAAGTTATCAGCTACGAAAAATTGGCTGAGGCATTTTTTTACGCGCATAATCCAACCCAAGTTAACGGACAAGGGCCAGATGAAGGCCCAGATTATCGCTCAATAGCTTTTTATCGTACACCCGAAGAAAAAGCTATTTTATTAAGCGTGATAAAAAACATTAATGCAAGTAAGCATTACAATGCGCCTATAGTTACAGAGGTTGTGCCGTTTAATGTGTTTTACCCTGCCGAAAAATATCACCAGGAATATTACAGGTTACATCTTAACGATATGAGCGGCGAGTTCAATAGCGGATATCTGAGGGGGGTATCAGAGCCAAAGGTTTTGAAATTGAGGGCAGCAGAAAAAGCGCAGTTAAAACCTGAGTTTCAGAAAATGTAAATCAAGACTTAATGTATTTTAGCCGACTGTCAATTGAAATAATTCCCTGTTCACAAACCGATTCTAATGTTTTAATATTAGCGTCTTTCGATTTTGGAATTAATGATTTGGATTGGATAAAATAATTTTTTGCTTTTAATAATTGAGCCTTTGTCGCTTTTGAGTTATTAACCAGTTCAACGGCGTTGTTGTAATAAATAACGATCAGTTGATTTGGGTTTTCCGGATTAAAAGCATAAGCCCTAACTGCTGATCTTACATTTCTATCACGAACGTCTAATTTGTTCATAACATTAATTGAATCCGCGTAATTAATATATGAATATCGCTGTGTTGTGTCTGCCCCTTCTTTTTTGCTAATAAATCCCGATATATTTAATGGGTTCGCATTGAACTGAAAAACCGGATCTGCAGGTAGGTGTGTATCAAAAAACTTTTCAGGATTTACCATAAAGTATTCTTTGTGCAGTTTTTTCTTGAATACGAAGTTGTTGTCTTTAGTTGAGAGCGTACCACAGGCCCAAAGAAGATCAATCATTTTCCAATTGCCATCAATACTCACTGCATACCAAATATGGTTATTGTCTGTAAATGTTTCACCAGGAGTAAAACCATAAAATTTAACATAGCCCTCAATTTTATACCCCGTAAGCTTTAAATATTTACAAGTAGCATCTACAAAGTCGTTATACTCATAACACATTCCCTTTCCCGATTTTAAAGTTTCAGTAATATTCATAGGCTGTAAGGAACCTGTTTTTAAAAATCGTTCAGTATCAAAATCAATATGGTTATAAACCCAATAATAAACTAATATGAGTTTCTCCTCATCATTTTTACCCGGTGCGGTTATTAATGGAAGAAGTTTGCTAAAATCATTTGTCGATATTTCAATTGAATTGGCGTGTTTTATTAATACTGAGTCGGAATTTAGACTTTGAGCAAATCCCGTTTTGCATACAATAAGAATTATTACGATTAATAAGATTTGTTTCATAATGTAAGTTATAAATAGTTAATAGTTTGTGGCCCCTGGTTAAACAGCAGATCAACAATGCTTAGATTTTTCATAAAACCGTTGCGTTCCTCAAAAACCTGGAAATAAGGTTTTTGCTCAATTGCTGATTCTTTTTTGGGCGTTATAGAATTGCGATAGTCAGCTAATTCAGGATATTCCAATTCGTAGCTTTTTGTATAATTTAAGGCTAATGGCATTTTTATAGCTTTTAATATAAACTGTAATAGTTGCTCATTGTAATCAAACAGGTAATCGAATTTCTTTTTATAAAATGGCACCAGATCATCTTCGTAATACTCAAAATAAGCCGAGCGGCGATAACACGCTTGTAAGCTCATCCAGTGCAGGCGCTGCCATTTAAAATCATCGCTTATTTTAACATCTTTTATTTTAGTATGATTTTTTGAACCTTTTACAACAGGTACAACCAGGCTAAGTTTACCATCGGGCGAATAGATATCTGCGCGGTTACGGTAGGTTTGTTTGGGAAAATGCTCTTCTTTTTCTATTAAGATATTAGTTTTGTGTGTATTCAATTGAATGAAATATTCAACAGGCGGAAGATAAAACATGGCTAATAACGCACCTTTTTCAATCATATATTTTATGTTTGCTTATAAAATTTGCCGAAAATAATGATAAAAACAGGGCTTTCACGATTAGGGATATTTTTTTTGTTCCTGTTGTCGTTGCTGCCTTTTTGGTTTCTGTATCTCCTGGCCGATCTGTTGTTTATCATAATTTATTACATAATAGGTTACCGCCGCAAAATTGTAGAGGATAACCTGCGTAATTCTTTCCCCGAAAAAAGCTTACAAGAACTTAATAGTATTGAACGGAAATATTTTAAATATTTGGCCGACCTTATTGTCGAAATAATAAAAACGATCAGTATTTCGGCAAAGGATGTGGAGAAGCGGATGAGGCCAACCAATCCCGGACTGATGGAAGATTATTTTACACAGGGAAAAAGTATTATAGCCGCTGCGGGCCATTATTGCAACTGGGAGATGGCAACATTAAGCTTTGGTTTGCTTACCGGTAAAAAAAGATTTATTGTGTATCGGGCGCAATCAAATGTTGTGTTTACCGATTTTTTTAACAGGGTGCGCTCCCGGTTTGGCTCCACAATGATATCTACCAGGCAGGCGTTGCGTAAAATGATAGAATTTAAAAACGAACTCACCTTTAGCGTATTGGTTGCAGACCAAACTCCGACAAAAGTTGAAGCGAGGTATTTCACCACTTTTTTGAACCAGCCAACCGCGATATTCCTTGGTTTGGAAAAGTTGACCAGGGTAGTTGATTGCGTTGTTATATTTTTTAGGATAGACCGGGTGAAGCGTGGTTATTACACCTATACATTTGTGCCGTTAATTGAAAATCCTCACGAGGCCCAACTTCATGAAATTACCGAAGCACATGTACGTTATCTTGAAAACGTTATAAAACAAGCGCCTGAGTATTGGATATGGTCGCACAGGAGATGGAAGTTTAAGCCCGGCGAAGATAAAACGTAATAACACACCGCCTTTTTCAATCATATATTTTATGTTTGCAGATAAATTTTGCCGAAAATAATGATAGAAAGAGGGCTTTCAAGATTAGGTATATTCTTTTTGTACTTGATTTCCCTGTTACCATTTTGGTTTTTATATATAATATCCGATCTTTTATTCATCGTTTTGTATTATATAATTCACTATCGCCGCAAGGTGGTACAGGAAAACCTGCGAAATTCCTTCCCGGAAAAAACAGTGGAGGAACGGAACCATATAGAACGGGAATATTTCAAATACCTGGCTGACCTTATTGTAGAAAGTATTAAAACCATCAGCATCTCCGAAAAAGAAATAAAGCGCCGGGTAACAGCTACTAATCCCGAGGTGCTTCAACAATATTATAAACAAGGCAAAAGTATAATTGCAGTTAGCGGCCATTATTGTAATTGGGAATATGCCGCATTAAACTTTAGCGCCATTAACGATAAAAAATTTATGATCATTTATAAGCCATTGTCGAGCGATGTTTATGATGATTTTTTTATTAAGGTACGATCAAGATTTGGTGGTATCCCGGTATCGATGAAGCAAACGATACGCAAAATGATCGAATACAAAAATGAACAAACAGTTAGTGTGATGGTGGGCGATCAAACCCCTGTAAGGGCCGAGGCTAATTATTTTACCGATTTTTTAAACCAGCAAACACCTGTATTTTTGGGAATAGAAAAGCTGGCTAAATCAATGGATACTATTGTGACCTTTTATAAAATGGAACGCGTAAAACGCGGCTATTATACTTATACGCTGCTGCCTTTAACCGAGCATCCGAAGCAAACCGCTCCGAACGAAATCACAGAGATGCACGTAAAATGTTTGGAGAGTATTATAAGAGAGAAGCCGCAATATTGGCTATGGTCGCACAGAAGGTGGAAGTTTAAGCCGGAGGATATACATCGATGAGCCCTACACCCAAAGTTGCCGTTGTTATTTTAAACTGGAACGGGGCTAACCATCTAAGCCAGTTCCTGCCATCGGTATTGACATCTGTATGGCCCAATTTAGAAATTATTGTTGGCGATAACGCTTCAACAGATAATTCGGTTGAGTTGCTGAAACGCGATTTCCCATCTGTTAGGTTAATTCAAAACAAGGAGAACTATGGCTTTACCGGCGGCTATAATAAAGTACTGAAACAGGTTGATGCCGATTATTATATCCTGCTTAATTCGGATGTGGAAGTATTTCCGGGTTGGATAGCACCGGTAATTAATTTAATGGAAAGCGATGACCTGATAGCCGTTGCCGCACCAAAAATAAAGTCATACCTACAAAAAGATCATTTTGAACATGCGGGTGCGGCCGGTGGGTTTATCGATAGCTTGGGTTATCCTTTTTGCCGCGGGCGCATTGTTTACGAGATAGAAGAAGATAAAGGCCAATATGAAGAATCGGGCGAGGTGTTTTGGGCCTCGGGCGCGTCCATGTTTATAAAAAAGAAATATTGGGATGAAGCCAAAGGTTTTGACGACCGATTTTTTGCCCATATGGAAGAGATAGATCTTTGCTGGCGATTAAAGAATCGGGGATATAAAATTATGTATTGTGCCCAATCTGAAGTGTTCCATTTAGGCGGAGGAACGTTAAATACTGAAAACCCATTTAAAACCTACCTCAACTTCAGGAATAATCTTTTGTTGTTAAAAAAGAACTTGCCCTATTGGAAATCGGTATCGGTTATAAGCGCGCGTTTATGGCTGGATGCAATAGCAATGATGCGTTTTTTAGGCGAGGGCAAGAGGAGGGACGCGTGGGCGGTAAGCCGGGCGCATCAAAATTTCTTTTTGAACCTATTAAAACGTGGAAATCCGAAAGAAAATCGGGAGCCAGGCCGGATAAAATATACTGCTCGACTTAAGGGGATGTATATGCGCAGTATTATTATTGATTTTTTTGTAAAGAAAAAACACAAGTTTACCGACCTTGACCAGGACGAATTTTGTTAATTACCCAAAAATTGGATATTTCGTTTTAAGCCATCAAACTTAGCCCGTTTTACGGCTGAATTTTTAAATACCTTTTGAAAAACATCTGCGGTCATTTCTTGCAGGTCTTCAGTTTTTAGATGCAGCAATTCAGGATGCGGCTCAAATGCTAGTTCATTATGTAGTACCGAAAAACGGTTCCACGGACAAACATCCTGGCAAATATCGCAGCCAAACATCCAGTTGTCCATTTTGCCTTTAAATTCGGCTGGTATTTCGTTTTTCAGCTCTATAGTGAGGTAAGATATACACCTGCTGCCGTCAACCACGTAGGGGCCAACAATTGCATCAGTAGGGCAGGCGTCGATACAACGGGTGCAGGTTCCACAATGGTCGGCGGTAGGTTCGATATCGTATTCCAGTTCCAAATCAACAATCAGCTCTGCTAAAAAGAAAAAAGAGCCAACCTGTTTGCTTATTAAATTGGTGTTTTTGCCAATCCATCCTAAACCGGACTTTTTAGCCCATGCTCGATCCAGTACCGGTGCAGAATCTACAAATGCACGCCCGCCAACCTCGCCAATTTTATAATTGATGATCTGCAATAATTGCCTTAATTTATCCTTTATAACCGAATGATAATCAGCACCATATGCGTACTTGGAAATTTTTGGCGCTGTTGGGTCGACTTGTATGTTATCCGAATAATAATTAAGCCCTAATGATATAACCGACTTTGCTCCATCAACCAATAAACGAGGATCAAGACGTTTATCAAAATGGTTTCCCATGTATTGCATTTCGCCATGCATGTCTTTTTTTAACCATTGCTCCAATCGTGGCGCTTCTTCTTCTAAAAACTCAGCTTTCGAGATACCACAAAACATGAAGCCAAGGTTTTTGGCCTCGGTTTTAATTAATTTGCTATATGCCGAAAGTTTGTTTTGCACGACGCAAAGATAGTCAAAAGCCTCCTAAACCCCTAAAGGGGGGAACTATAGCGGATAATTTGTAAAACAGGTTTTGGCCTCAACTGTTACCCTTTTTATAAAGATAAAGCCATGATAATTACAACACATAAAACAATAGACCAACAAGCCATCATTCATAACGATGATTCGGATATGCACCAAGATGAATTAGGGGAGAACTCGGGCGAGGATACCGGTTTAGCCAAAGCCGATAAAGAAAACCAGGAAAAGAAGAAAGATTCTTCCAATAAAGGCAAGGGCCCTGCAAATGAAAATCTGTAAAGGATACGGTAAAACTTACGAAGTTTTCAAAACTTCGTAAGTTTGTCGGGGACGAAACTAAAAACTATGCCTCAAATTATTGCCAAAGCTTTTTGCGGTCCAATAACCGCTGTCTAAAATTCTTCTCACAGTCATTAACGGATCGTTCGGGTTGCGTTTATCTGCTAACTGGAACGCCAGCTTAAAGCCGCGTTTATGCAATTCGGGGAAATTAGAACCGTTACCCGTTACGCCGAACGGAAATGCAAAATACTTTATTGGCTTGCCGGTTATATCTTCCAATTGTTTGGTTGGCTTATCTAATTGCGTAACCCAATCATCAGTTGGTTTAAGGATGATCTTGCCGCCTTTGCCCAATATCTTCATGGTTGAGGTATGCGATAATTTGTCAAAACGGTGATGATCCCACGTATGGCTGCCGATGATGTTGCCTTCATCTGATAGCGTTTTTACCTGCTCCTTGCTCATATAATGCGGTTTCCTGTCTAACGACACGGTCATGATAAAATAAACGCCTTTAAAACCATATTTTTTTAATTCCGGCCGCGCAATATCCCATTGGTCAATATCAGTATCGTCAAAAGTCAGCATCACCGGTTTGTCAGGCAGCGGCGTGCCTTTTGTAAGGTAATCATAAAGTTGGTCGGGCAATATAGAATGGTAACCACTATCGTGCAGCATTTTTATATGTTCCCTAAAAGCCGCAGGCGGTATGATATAATCTTTGGCGGTTTTAGAGTCGGTAGGGCGCCAGTCGCGTATTTGGTGATAGCATAAAACAGGCACTTGTTTACGTGCCATTATAGCGGCAGCATTTGATTGGGCCACGCCCTGTTGCAGAAAAACAAAACTGAAAAAACAAATAAACAGCGGGGTAATAAACGATTTTAACATAAATATTGACGATTAATTTATAATATTAGCTGTTGCGAAAATAATATATTTTGGGTGGATAACTATACTTATAAAACAATTCGTTTACCCTCGTTTATTGATCTTTTCGCGGCATCCAGTATTTCCATCACTATCATATTATATTTCAATGATGAGCGGTCGTCATCGCCGCTAAGGGCTTTGTTTAAAACAGCATTAAAATAAGGAACAGCTTCATTTTGCGGCGCGGGTATCGGCTTAACTTCCCGTATACTTTTAATATTCTCGCGCCGGCGCATTACCAAATTATCTTTATCAGTTGCGTGCAGGTAACCGGTTTCTCCGAATACCTCCAGGTCTTTAATAGAAAATGGCCAATCCCATGATCCTTCAATGTACCCGGTAGCTGTTTTATATTCAATTACGATATCTGCCTCATCCTCCACCTTTGGATAAACCTTTGGCTGGTAATGTTTTGCAATGGCGTATACTGCAATTGGCTTTTGACCATGCATTAGCCAGGTCATCATATCGGCACCATAGCAGCCAAAATCATTTAAAGCACCCGCGCCGTTTAAAACCGGGTCGGTAAGCCAGCTTAAAAACTCCTCGCTGCAGCCAATTGCACGCGGCCCCTGGTGGCCGTCATGCGCAATCATTTTACGTATACCGCCGATACTATCTTTACTGATCAGGTTGTAAGCTTCCTGTACTGATGGATGCCAGGTGGTTTCGTAATTGGTTAATACTTTAATGTGGTATTTATTAGCGAGTTCTTCCATCCGTTTGGCCTGGGCCAGTGTAGCCGCTAATGGTTTTTCCACCATAACCTGGATACCCAGCGGGGCACAAAGTTCTACAATATCAACATGGTTTGCCACGGCGTTATAGCCCAATACAATAACCGGTTTACGTTTGGTAACCATTGTTTTCATATCCACAAAAAACAAAGAATCGGGCAGGTTAAATAGTTTTTGATATTTAGACCAAAGTTGTTTGTTAGGCTCTGCTATGCCTACAATATTGACGTTTCCCTTTTTGTATTCATTCAGGATACCGTAAATATGATCGTGATTTAAGCCTGCAATGCCCACTTTAAATTTGCTCTGGGCAATTGCCGTTATATTAACAACACAAAATAATGCAATAAGAAGAGCCGGTTTAGTTAAATGATGGGTAAATGAGTTCTTTTTCATAAAAAAATATGTCTAAAATAACGATGGATTACCGCCCATTTTTAACCGCCCCAAATGCTTGTAAGCACTCTCGGTAGCCTCGCGGCCACGGGCAGTGCGCATTAAAAAGCCTTCCTGTATTAAAAATGGTTCGTAAACTTCTTCAATGGTGCCCTCATCCTCGCCAACTGCTGTTGCAATTGTTTTTAAACCCACCGGGCCGCCTTTAAACTTGTCAATAATTGTGGTTAATATCTTGTTGTCCATTTCATCCAAACCATGCTCATCGACATTCAGCGCGTTTAGCGCATATTTCGCAATGGCTGTATCTATATTACCGTCGCCTTTTATCTGGGCAAAATCTCGGGTTCTGCGTAATAGTGCATTTGCAATACGCGGCGTACCACGGCTGCGACGGGCAATTTCATAAGCGCCTTCATCACTTATGGGAGTTTTTAGTATGGATGCCGAACGCAATACTATTGTAGTTAATAATTTTGCATCGTAATATTCCAATCGTGAATTTATACCAAACCTGGCCCGTAACGGTGCGGTTAATAATCCTGAACGGGTAGTCGCACCGACTAACGTGAATGGGTTAAGCGATATTTGCACTGAACGCGCATTTGGCCCGCTCTCCAGCATTATATCTATTTTAAAGTCCTCCATTGCCGAGTATAAGTACTCTTCAACCAGCGGGCTTAAACGGTGTATTTCATCAATAAAAAGGATGTCGCCTATTTCCAAATTGGTTAATAGTCCCGCAAGGTCGCCGGGCTTATCTAAAACGGGGCCGGACGTTATTTTGATACCGACACCCATTTCATTGGCAATGATATGCGATAGCGTAGTTTTACCCAATCCCGGCGGCCCATGCAATAACACATGATCTAGCGCTTCGCCGCGTTGGCGGGCGGCTTGTACAAATACTCTAAGATTGGCTAATATTTTATGCTGCCCGGTAAAATCCTCGAATACCTGTGGGCGTAACACTTTTTCAATATCACGTTCAGCAGGAGAGAGGTTTTCGCTTTCGGGATTGAGGTGCTCATTCATTGCCAACGAAATTAGTATTTATTATTTAATTGCGGAAGTCGGAATGCCAATTGCGGAATGATAGGTTTTAATATTCTTAACTTTAAAACTCCGTATTCCATATTTCGCAATCCGCATTAATCTCCCTCCGGATATTTCCTAAAAATACTGTTGATCTTCATTTGGATAACTCCCCAAACAGCTTCTTTGAATATACCTCTCGACATTTTTGATGAACCGGCTGTACGATCAGTAAATATAATGGGAACCTCAACGACATTAAAACCGTGCTTCACAGCTGTATATTTCATCTCAATCTGGAAAGCATAACCCACAAATTTGATCTTATCTAGGTTGATGGTTTCTAAAACTTTACGTTTATAGCATACAAATCCGGCGGTAAAATCGGCTATGTCAACGCCGGTAATAAAACGCACATAAACCGATGCAAAATAGCTCATCAGCACCCGGCTCATGGGCCAGTTTACTACGTTTACACCTTTTACGTAACGCGATCCAACAGACATATCAGCACCTTCAACACAGGCACCTCTTAATTTGGTCAAATCGTCCGGGTTATGCGAAAAATCTGCATCCATTTCAAAAATGTAGTCGTATTGATGGGCAATTGCCCATTTAAAACCATCTATATACGCCGTACCTAAGCCCAATTTGCCTTTACGCTCGAGTATAAAAAGGCCGGGATATACATTTTGCAGGTCCTTAACAATTATGGCGGTGCCGTCCGGTGAACCATCATCAACTATCAGTAAATGAAATTCATGAGGCAGGGAAAATACTTTGCGGATCATCCGTTCAATATTTTCCTTTTCATTGTATGTCGGTATAATTATTAGACTATCAGGCACTTATAATTCAGATTAGGTAGAAATCTGTTACAAAAATAGCAGATTTACTGTGCATAAAAAAATAAAGAATAACTATAAATTTTGTTCTATGTACTTAAACGAATTTTATAGGTTATCAGTATTGGCTACCATTTCATTTTCTGAAATATAGGGGTCGGTTATGTAATTACGTTCCTTAAGTCGCGGCGAAACAATCAAGAATGCCACTATAAACACTCCAATAAATATTACGAAGAACCACTCGTAGTTTGCGCCCCTAAGGTTTCGCGCCCACCAGCCACCATTTTCGATAAACCCGTTAACAAGGGCGGTAATGAGATTGCCAAATGAGACTACAAGGAACCAGATGCCGGTCATAGTACTTTTCATTGACTTTGGCGAATGTGTATAAGCATACTCTAAACCAGTTATTGAAACCAGTACTTCAGCTGCCGAAAGTACCATGAAGGCCAATACCTCCCACCACATGGATGGTGTGCCGCCATGTTCAATACTATTGTGTGCAAGGCCGATCACCACGAATGATAAGGCCGTTAAAATTAAGCCTATACCAAGCCTTCGCAACGGCGTGGTCTTGAGTCCCCGTTTGTCAAACCAAGGGTATATCAAATAATTAAATAGAGGGATGAAAAGCAGGAGGAATACAGTATTAATGGTTGACAATTGGCCAGGAAAGACCGTAAATGAGACAAAGCCAAGGTTAATTGAACGATCCATTTTATCGGCATACAGTGTCCATTCTGATAAGCATTGATCCCAAACAGCCCAAAATGCCAGCGTGAAGAAGAATACCGCCATAACACGGTAAACGGCCTTAACGCCTTCAACGCGCTCGGGATCATAAGGCCCTTTGGCGACATCAAGCATGGACTGCCCCGGTTGTTTTTGGCTTAAGTGAGTTAGTGCATACCAAGTTATAAACACCAGGTTATTGCGGTTAATGCCTTGCGGTGGAACCTTTACATATTTTTTGCGGCCCGAAAAGAATATTATGGTAGCCAGCGCCATCAGAATTCCGGGAATACCGAAGGCCCATCTTGGGCCAAAATGGTCGTATGTCCACGGAATGGCGACAGTTGAAATCATGGAACCGGCATTGATACTGAAATAGAACCAACCATATACCTTTGAAAGAAGATCTTGATTTGTAGCATCAAATTGATCGCCAACGTTGGCCGATACGCAGGATTTAATACCACCGGCACCAACTGCAACAACAAGCAGGCCTATTTCAAAGCCGCTGAGGCCGCCGTCAAACATCGCCAATAAAAAATGCCCCAGGCAGTAAATCATGGACACATATAAGATAAGTTTGTATTTGCCTGTAAACCAGTCGGCAACCATACCGCCTACAAACGGCAGGGCGTATGCCACCATCACAAACAAGTGGTGTAGCTTATTGGCGTGTGCGTTAGCCTGTTCGGTTAACGCTGTATTATGCATCGGGTTAAAAAATTGATTTACCAAAAACAGCGTGAGGATAGAACGCATCCCATAAAAACTGAAACGCTCTGCGGCTTCATTACCTATTATAAATGGTACGGCTTTTGGAAACCTTGATTTTTTGGGGACAGCATCGGCTGTTAAAACGCTTTCTGGCATAAGATCAGTTTAATATGGTCTCTAAAGTAGGTATTATTTGGAATAAAAAAATTGTACGGAATATTATATCGAGAATTATTTTAATTACATGAGTTATACGCCAAGTTTAAAGCGGCTTTTTAATGATTTTTAAAGGTTTTTCAGTGTTGGCCCTATCTGCTTTAGGGTCAATGTATTCCGCGTCATGCTCGTTAGGTACATTGCGCATATCTATGTTATCAACGTATTCCCAACGCCCGTTTTTTAGGCGATAGCCATCGTAAGTAAAGTCGGGGCCATACATTTTGTGATCATTTTTGAATTTTGGATCAGAGGGTGAAAGGTGATCAAAAACGATTAGATTTTGTTCGGGCACGTAGTGCAACAACATCGATATGCCCCGGTTGTACTCGAACACAATGCGTTTTTTTGTTTTCCCTTTTTGATCGAACACCGGCAATCCCAGCTGCAGGTCATTATTTTTAAAAGATATCACGTCAATAACCTTTTTGGTCGATTCGGCAGTATTTCCTTTCCATCCTAATACCACATAATACGGGTTTGCGCCATCAACCCTCACAATTTTATAATACTGCGCACCATACCATTTTTTATTATCGGTTACAGAATCTTCGGGGTTTTTCAAAATGGGCGAATAGTCTTGTAGCGGGTATAGTTTTAACGCGCCGCCAGTATTCATCTGTATAGCGCCGTAGAAGCGGTAACTGCCATCGATATACATGATATGCCAGCTAAATATGCGGAAACGATTATCGGGTGAATTTAAAATGCTGATTGTTTTTAGTGAATCGAACGGGAAAAGAAATGAATTGGGTGTTTTTAAAGCGGTGACCAATGTTTTTGTAAAGGTCGCGCTGGCCGCAATACGGTCAACGTCAATTTCTGCATTGACAAAGGCATCACCCAAGCGTTTTAAGCTGTCTTGCAACACGGCAATCTGCGAGCGATTCGAGAGATCGGCAGAGTGCTGGGCGAAAATACAACAAGGTAAGGCAACGATTAATAGCCCGAAAATAAACAGTCTTTTCATTAATGCAATTAACGCAAATTTTCGATAACAATTGCACTTGCTCCACCGCCGCCATTACAAATACCTGCAGCGCCAAATTTCCCATTATTTTGGTTAAGCACACTTAATAGGGTAACTATAATACGCGCACCTGATGTGCCCAACGGATGACCCATTGCAACCGCGCCACCATTTACGTTAACTTTTGCGGAATCAAGCTTTAAAAGTTGGTTATTGGCTAAAGAAACTACTGAAAAAGCCTCGTTTATTTCAAAAAAATCTATTTGGCCAGAATTCATATTGGCACGATGCAAAGCTAATGGAATTGCTTTTGACGGGGCAGTTGTAAACCATTCCGGCGCTTGTTGTGCATCAGCGTAGGATACTACTCTTGCCAATGGTTTTATTCCCAACTCATCCGCCTTTTCGCGGCTCATCAATACCAGGGCCGCCGCGCCATCGTTTAAAGTCGAGGCATTGGCTGCGGTTACTGTTCCGTCTTTTTTAAATACCGGTTTTAACGATGGTATTTTATCAAATTTAACGGCTTTGGGCTCTTCATCCTCAGTAAATAAAGTGATCTCGCCTTTTTTATCTTTTAATTCAACCTGGGTTATCTCATCTTTAAACTTACCGTCTGCCTGCGCCGCTTGCGCACGTTTGTAGGATTCTATAGCAAAAGCATCCTGATCTTCGCGGGTTATATTGCAATCAACCGCGCATAATTCGGCTGCTGATCCCATGTGATAATCGCTATAAACATCCCAAAGGCCATCCTTAACCAGGCCGTCAATTATTTGGCCATTGCCTAAACGGTAGCCGTTGCGGGCCTTGTCTAAATAATATGGCACATTGCTCATACTTTCCATGCCGCCGGCAACAACAATATCATTCTCGCCCGTTGCAATACTTTGCGCAGCCAGCATAACAGCCTTCATGCCCGATGCGCACACTTTGTTCACGGTAGTGGCGGGCATATAAGGCAGCCCGGCAAAAATAGCCGCCTGGGTTGCAGGTGCCTGCCCAATATTGGCCGACATTACGTTACCCATATAAACTTCTTGTATTTGCACAGGCTTTAAGCCTGATTTCTCAACTGCTGATTTGATAGCAATTGCGCCCAATTGAGTTGCGCTAAGCGACGCTAAACTACCGCCAAAGCTACCGATAGGGGTGCGCGTGGCCGAAACAATGACTACTTCTTTCATAATATTTTATAAATGGAATACAAAATTAGAAATTTTATCGCGTGAATTTACTATGCGTGCATAATAAATTAGTGTTCGGCCGCGAGTTTTAAATCTAAAGTCTTTTCGCGTAATTAAAATGATTTGGTGTAAACCTTTTACTTTTAATTCCACCTTATCAGCCACCATGGCTATTGGATAGGCCCTGGTAATTGTGGGTTACTTTCTTGTATTCATTAGTCAACACAAAGATTTACAGTTATTTAATTTGGTAGTTATACTTTTATTATTATTTTTATACATCAATTAACCTTAAAATCAATATTATGGAAGTTCATGTTAATTACCTGGCTGTTTTGGTAGCAGCCCTTGCAAATTACGTTATTGCCGCTATTTGGTACGGAGCCATTTTTAGCAAGTTATGGGTGAAGCTAACCGGCATTACCGAAATGAAGCCGGTGCCTTTGAACATTGTACTGGTGCTCATCGGTTCGTTTGTATTGAGTTACGTACTGTTCCACTCAATTACCTTTGGCGATGCCTATTTTAAAATGAGCGGCGTACAGGGCGGGCTGATGTGTGGGTTTTTTAGCTGGCTCGGTTATATAGCGCCGGTAACGTTATGTACCAAACTGTACGAGAAAAAACCCTGGGGCCTGTGGTTACTGGACAATGCGTTCTGGTTAATTTCGCTGCTGGCGATGGGCACAATTTTATCCTTGTGGATGTAGATAAATAATAATTAATTAGTTTGGATTCAATCGAATTTCGCGAATTGAATTATAGTAAAGATCAATTCGCGAAATTTGATTGAATTTTGTGCCCTCTCAATAATTTTTAATCAAGCTCAAATATATAAACCCAATGATCACAGGCGCGCATTCCATAATTTATAGTACAGACGCGCAGGCGGATATGGACTTTTTTAAAAATGTACTCAAATTTCCAAATGTCGATGTTGGTCGTGGCTGGCTTATTTTTGGATTACCACCCTCGGAGATCGCTATACATCCGGCAGAGCAAAACGGATTGCAAGAGTTTTATTTATTATGTGATGATATTAACTCCTTTATTAGAGAAATGACTGAACATAAAATTATATGCAGCGCGATAGATGAGCAACGCTGGGGGTTGATTACGCGGTTAACTTTACCCGGCGGAGGAAAAATAGGTGTTTATGAACCCAAACATGCTCGACCATAAACTACCCTAAAAGACTCTTAGCTTCACACTCAAGACTCCTTGCTCTTTTTGCTTTTCTTCTTTCGTTCATTTATAGCTTGTTGCAGCAGGTATTCTACCTGGCCGTTGGTACTTCTGAACTCAGCGGCTGCCCAGCTTTCAATCTCCTTTAACATATCGGGATTGACACGTAACACAAATGCCTTCTTTTCAGCCATAATTATTTAGTGCGCCGCTCTTCTTCGCTTACGCAAAATTGTTAAATGTGTACCTAAAAATGCTAATAATGGCACCATAGCTGGCGGCAGCATGGTTTGCTCAACTGTTATCATGTCTTTATAAAGCAAAGGATAGCCTTTGGTGCGTAAGACAATACCATATCCCGGTGCCTGCCAAACAAGTTCCCTTGAAAAGAAGAATGGCCTGTAAAACTCCGCAGTAAACCCGCTTTGCAGGGTCAATATGGTGCGGCGGCTAAAAAACTCGCGCCTGGTTTCGCCTATTGCTGCATCGTTTTCATCGGTGATGGCTATTGTGCGCGAAAAGATGGGCCCGTTTTTAAATAACCATTTGCAGGTAGCTGACTCGGCCATAGCTATTCGCCTTGAAATTCCGTTATAAGCCAATTTACCGTAACTATTAATATTGTCCGTCAATTCATATTCAGGGCTTATCCAGCCATGTCTTGTCAACAGTAACTCACTGGTTTGCGCAGGGTCGAATGTTTTATACATGGCTTAGTGGTATAAAGTGCCTGTATTAACAACAGGGTTTACACTCCTGTCGCCGCATAAAACCACCAGCAGATTGCTTACCATTGCAGCTTTGCGCTCCTCATCCAGTTCAACAATTTTCTTTTCGGATAGCTTTGCTAAGGCCATTTCGACCATGCCAACTGCACCTTCCACAATCAACCTGCGGGCCGATATAATGGCCGATGCCTGCTGGCGTTGCAACATAGTATGTGCAATCTCTGGCGCGTAGGCTAAGTGTGATATTCTCGCTTCCAACACTTCTATTCCGGCGCGGTCCAATCGTTCATTTAATTCTTTTTCCAATAAATGGCTCACCTGTTCGGCACCACCGCGTAAGGTAATACTGGCGCTTTCATCCTCAATATTATCATAAGGAAATGAGTTAGCTAAGTGCCTTACCGCCGCCTCGCTTTGTATATTTACATATTGTAAATAATTTTCAACTGCGAACACTGCATTGGCAGTATCCTTTATCTGCCAAACTATTACTGCGGCAATTTCAATCGGATTGCCCACACTATCATTCACTTTAAGTTGTTGGCCGTTTAGGTTAAAGGCACGCAACGATACCTTTTTTTTAACGGTGAACGGGTTCACCCAAAAAAAGCCATCCTGCTTAATAGTGCCTACATAATTACCAAATAAGGTAAGCACTTTTGATTCGTTGGGATTGACAACAGCAAGGCCCGGCAAAACAAATACAAAGCACGTAACCATAAGAACTGCGCCTAAGATGATTATTTCTGCTACAAACGAAAATATAGCGATAACAAAAAGCACAAGGAACAAAACAAAGGCAAAATAGCCTGATGTCGGGGTGATGATTTTTTCGGTATTCATGGTGATTTTGAGTTTAAAATTGATTTAAAATGATATCACAAAGATATCATATTTGATTTGGGAAATGCAAGTAAAAAATGATATAACCGAAACTTATATTATTTTTGAGCGGTTAAACATATAAATGGCTACACTATCACCTTCGCGCCAAAAAGCTCTATTGCGCAAATACGCCCGCAATGTTAAATTTTTGATGATGTTGGTGAGCGTTGCGCTCATTGTATATTCGCTTCCCAAACAAGCCAAATTTAGCTACGAGATAGAGAAAGGCAGGATATGGAATCAAAAGGACCTGGTATCTCCCTATAACTTTGCCATCCTAAAAACTCAACAGGAAATTGACAGTGACCGCAAAACAGCTCTTGCCAGTGTAACGCCCATCTACCAGTTAGATGCTGCGATACCGCAACTACAAACAGAAGGATTTAAAACCGACCTGGAAGTTAAATGGCACACGGCAGGTTTAAATGAGGGCCAGAAAGAAAAATACATTTTGGCTGGAATCAACCTACTAAAAGATGTTTATGAACGCGGCGTATTAAGCTTGAATAAAAAATACCAGCAAACTTCAGAAAACTATCCGATAACGATATTAACCAATAATATTGCTTCAGATAGAAATACAATTGATTTGCTTACCAAAGAAAGAGCGTTAACATACGCCAACCATGTTTTAAGTAACAGAAATGATTTGGATAAGGCATTTTTGCTTGACTTGCTGCAAAATCGAATACAGCCCAATCTAAATTACGATGATAAGTTAACCACCCGTTTGGAGAGAGAGGTTTTAGAAGGATTGTCTCTAACCAGGGGCATGGTGCAAAAAGGCGAGGTAATTGTGGCTAAGGGATCGGTAGTTAATGACGAGGTTTACCAAAAACTGCAATCATACAAAATAGCCTTTGAAGATAACGCACGTGTAAACGGTGATTATAGATTGGTATTATTGGGCCAGTCGTTATTGGTAACCATAGCAATTACATTGCTTATGGTATTCCTCTATTTGTTTCGAAAAGATATTTATGCAGATAACCGGCTGGTGAGTTTGATATTGCTGGTTATAACGGCCATGTTGTTCACCTTGTCGATGGCTATTAAACTGCAATATAATATATATTACATACCTTATTGTATTGTGCCAATCATCATTCGCATACTGTTTGATACCCGTTTGGCATTAAACATACACTTGCTTGTGGTAATGATAGCAGGCTTCTTTGTGCCTAATAGCTTTGAGTTTGCTTATTTCGAGATTACAGCCGGTATGGTATCAATTTACAGCATTAAAAATCTCATACGGCGCGAGCAATTTTTAATATCGGCACTCATTATCACCCTTACTTATTTTATAGCATTTATAGGTATATCACTAATACGCGAGGGTAGTTTTTTAACTATGGATTGGGTTAGCTTTATTCCATTTGTAGTAAGTGTATCTCTCACTTTATTAGCCTACCCGCTTATTTATATTTTTGAAAAAATGTTTGCCATAACATCTGATATCACATTGATTGAACTGGCAAATACTAATAATCCGCTATTGCGCGAAATGGCGTTTATAGCGCCGGGTACTTTTCAACATTCGCTGCAAGTAGCTAATCTCGCCGAAAACGCCATCTATTCAATAGGTGGTAACGCATTGCTCGTCAGGGCAGGAGCGCTGTATCACGATATTGGCAAGATGGAAAACCCGTTGTTTTTTATCGAGAACCAGACCTCCGGGTTTAACCCGCACGATAAACTACCTTATGAAGAAAGCGCACAGATCATCATACGCCATGTGCGTAAAGGAATAGAAATGGCCGAGAATGCCGGCCTGCCGCAGATAGTAATAGATTTTATTCAAACCCATCACGGAGATACACGGGTTGACTATTTTTACCAGTCGTTTCTTAAAAACTTTCCCGAAAAGATAATTAACGAGAATACCTTTCGCTATCCCGGCCCGGTTCCGTTCTCCAAAGAGGGCGGTGTTTTAATGCTTGCAGATTCGGTTGAGGCAGCCTCGCGTTCGTTAAAAGAGCCGGATGAAAAATCTATCAGTAACCTTGTAGATCGTATTGTAAAATACAAGTTAGATCAAAACCAGTTGAAAGACAGTAATATAACCCTGAAGGATATTGAAACCATCAAAACGATTTTTAAGCGAATGCTGATGAGTATTTACCATGTCAGGATTGATTATTGAGTGAGCGGTTTATTTGATAGATTGGGTTTGACAAGTAAGCTTAGTCTGTCAAAAAATCACTTGTACGATTTGAAAAACATTACCTTCAATATCTGACCCGTCACAAAATAGGCGAGGCGAATTGCCGAAAGATATAACTTCTTTCATAGCCACATTATTTTGAATAAGCGCTTCCCTTAACTGATGCAAGTCGCTATCCGTTTCAAATACCAGCTTAACATTGTTATTGCTGCCCACAGAAATCAGGTCATTTTCTTTAAATGAAATACCTGCTTTGTGAAAGGCAATTTCACCGTTGCCCGCTTTAAGCACAACCCATTGGTCCTTTGTTTCCTCTGATACTTCGAAATAAAAATGCTGTTGATAAAAGTTCTTAACTTGCTCTACATTTTGCACAAACAAAATAATCCTGTTGAAAGATATATTCATGATGATTTATATTTTTTAAATTAACAATCCCAGTTCGATTGTTTCTAAATCAAAAATAGTAAAAAAGCTTTTTCATATTATTTAGCGGTTTATGGCCGCCGTCAGTCGCTTCTGAGGGATTTGTTTACCTCTTTAATTGTTTTGATATTCAATATGTTAGGCATATTTTATTTCTTACTCACAAAAATATATATACGCCCTAATTTATTGGCTAATTGTCAGTCCTTTTCAAAATATAACTATACGGCTTCTTTTGATAACGTGTATGCAATTCGGCTTTTAACTTATTAGTTACATAGGTGAGGCTATCGAGTTGTACCCATCGGCAATGCTTCGATGTGATAATCGGGGTCAGATCTGCCAAATAGCATTTTTCACAATCAAACGTCGAAACGATCCAGTCGCATTTACCGTTCTGGTCAAAATGAAAAGTCTTTTTTGAAGGGCTAAATTTAGTGCTGTCAACTTGGAAGATCAAAGTGGAGTCGGTTTTAGTGACGATAGCTTTTTTTAGATAAAAACTCCCGGCGATCTGTTCCCTGTCCTTATTCAGCTTTTTTAGCCAATATTGCGCAAATGAGGGATAGCTTGTTAAAATGAACAATACCGTTAAAATGCACATTAATCTTCTCATGTTTTTTTTAGGCTTTAGTTAACCATCGTAAATGGCCAATCAATAGGTGTTGTAAATTTA
>Ga0206816_1108_pt1 | contig 21344 bp, 10 predicted proteins | sample Alteio_BWOrgCont_88_FD_152866 | JGI IMG/M metagenome (GOLD analysis project Ga0206816, IMG submission 152866) | Enriched cells from forest soil in Barre Woods Harvard Forest LTER site, Petersham, Massachusetts, United States -... | ecosystem: Environmental > Terrestrial > Soil > Temperate forest >... | reverse complement strand
GTCTTTATTTTTTAATTCATAACAAACATCATTAATTTAAACTATCTTTGCGCCCCGAGTAATTCTGAATTCCTTAAATAACAAGCATTTTGGCAACATATAAAGTAAAGAAAAAAGTAAAAGTACCAGTGAAAGTTTTGAAAAAGACTTCTCCTAAAAAGATAAAAGTTATTCTAAAGGATACTAATAAATCTAATATCAAGAAATTGCTCAAACCTATTGCGGGCAAAGGAAAGGTAACTCTTCCTGAACCTGATAAAAATATCAGATACCGTCCTTCAAAAAGATTAAAGTCTGTTCTGGCGAATCCTTTAAATCTTTATTCTGCAAACCTTGGTTATAACAGGGGAAAGAGAGCATTGACCTTTGCATTTATAAACAATGTTTTTGCATCAATGACTGGTAATTCCAATTTTGAAACGCCTTCTCCAGCCATTTCGGATATTAAGGATGAGATTGCATTATATAGAACTGCCAGGGGGAACAAGAATACCGGGGCTGCAAAACAATGTTACGTAAATATTCTTTATATGATGAAGCAACTTGGCAATTATGTGGCTAATGAATGTGGCAATGACCCTGTGGTATTCGCAAGTTCTTCATTCATTCCCAATAAAGCGAAGGGAGGAAAATCAAAAGAAATTGCGCAAGCAAAAATTAAGAAAGTAAAGGATACAAAGCGTTCAGGAGAAGCAAAGGCTTTCGTTATTGCCTTGCTTGGAGCGCAGTGGTATAAGGGTTATTGGATAGATACGGAAGATGAAACTGCTACCAAACATTATACTAAAGGATGTAAGGGCATCAAACATTTGTTTAAAGGCCTTCCTGTCGGAAAGAAACTTCTTTTATTTGTTTGCGGTTCAGGACCTTTGGGCGATGGGGATTGGAGTTTAGGGTTTCCCTGGATGCCACGGTAGGTTTAATTTAATCACAGGCATTTTTATAAGTATGCCCGCAATTTCTAATAGGCGATTCTGTTTGTTCTCTGTTTAAAGTAGGATAAGATTTCTTTTCATTTTAATTATCTTTATTAAATTTATCATTGGGCAAAAATATATATTCAGAAATAAAGTCAAAGAGATGAACAATACAAATTTATCGCTCCCCTAAAGCATAAATAACTGCAACTAATAGAGCTACGCCGCCGGTACACAAGATGATTTCTAAGGTATGGTTTTTATAAATGTCATAACCTTTGGCATCCCATTTAATAACTTTATCATCTTTCACCCAAAATCGAAGGTAATGAACCGACGGAGTTTGTTGGGCAATGGTATCTTTGAATTTATTGCCGACATGAACTTCCAAACCCGGCTTTGCAACATTATAATCTTGCAGATATTCCCATATCTGTCCATAACTTCCACTGTCTTTGATATCAGTAGGTTCTCCAAAACTTCTCTTTAGATAATCCTTAGAATTAACCAATGAATTATTTACATTTTCACCTAATGGCGTGAGCGTATAACATCCCGCCATCAGGAGACAAAGCAAGACAAGGAGCGGTTTTACAGGCGTTTTCATTTTATTTTCTTAGTATCAAAGTATATTATGGAAATTAGAAATTTAATTCTGCAAAATTAAACAATCCATCAGACGCAAAACTAAATCAACAATATCTTAACTTCGCCCCCGAAGATTTTAATCAGGATTATAGCATACTTATGAAAGTTTATCACTCGCTGGAAGAGTTTAAAAAGGTTGAAAATGGAGTCGTAACAATAGGCACTTTTGATGGGGTCCATGTGGGTCATCAAAAAATAATATCTTCTTTGAAACAAATAGCTCATAATAAACATGGAGAAACAGTTGTTCTGACCCTTCACCCACATGCACGGATGGTTTTATATCCTGATGATACCAATTTGAAACTGATAACTACGATTGATGAAAGAGTCGCACTGTTCAAGGCTTTTGGGATAGATCATCTGATAATACATCCTTTTACTTTAGAGTTTTCAAGATTAACAGCTACAGAATTTGTCAGGGATATTCTTGTGAATAAAATAGGCACAAAGACTTTAGTGATAGGATATGATCATCACTTCGGCAGACATCGTGAAGGAACCTTTGAATTATTGGAAGAACTTGCTCCAGTTTACAGCTTTGATCTGGAAGAAATCCCTGAACAGGATGTAAATGATATTGCTGTAAGTTCTACGAAGATAAGAACTGCTTTGAATCGTGGAGATATTGCAATCGCTAACAAATTTTTAGGATATGATTTCGAATTAACCGGAATAGTTATTAAAGGAGAACAGATTGGAAAAACTATAGGGTATCCCACAGCAAATATTTATGTTCAGGATAAATATAAACTCATACCCGGGCATGGTATTTATGCGGTAATGGTAAAGATAGATGATGAAGAATTTAAAGGAATGCTATATATCGGCAATCGCCCTGTTGTCAATGGAAGTAAACAAAGTATTGAAGTAAATATTTTGGATTTTGATAAGGATATTTATGGTAAGTCAGTCACTGTTATTTTCAAACATAAAATAAGAGATGATATGAAACTAAACAGTCTTGATGAATTAAAGAATCAGATTGATAGAGATAAGATAGAAGCAATAAAACTGCTCTCTCAAACGTATTAAATGACGATGCGGAAAATAATTCTTTTTTTTGTTTTTGGAATGATGTTCTTGGGAGCAGCGGCACAGGATGTTTTATTGGATTCTGTAGCATTGGCTAAAGAGCATCTTTTTAATAATTTAAAAGAAGCATTAATTCATCCTGATAAAGTTTATAAATTAGATTTAAGTCATCATAAATTAGATTCCATTCCGCCAGAAGTATATCAATTCAAAAACCTTCAAGTCCTTATATTAAAAGGTAACAGGCTCACCGAAATCCCTGAAGACATAGGAGTCTTGACACATCTTCAAAGATTAGTTATGTCAAGAAATAATATTGTTACTGTTGATCCTGCTTTAGGTAAATTAGTAAATCTTGTCTTCCTCGATTTAAGCCAAAATGAGATTGAAATGCTGCCGAAGCAAATAGGAAACCTGGTGAATTTAGCAGAACTTGTAATGTGGCTTAATAATCTTAATGACTTTCCTGATGAAGCTAAGGGAATGATTAGTCTTCGAAGGCTATCTTTAGAGGATATTGCCATGAATCAAGAGACTCAAGATCATATTACATCCCTTTTTCCAAATGCAAAGATTAAGTTCTCGCCCAGTTGCAAATGTAAATGGGAATAAGTTTAAAACTTCAATGTAATTGTCCCTAAATAGTTCCTTGGTGCCTGTGGATAATAGTTATTATCATTCACAACAACACCGTTTTGAATGGAAGTATAATCCCATCCATTCGATTCATATAATTTATTAAAGACATTCAGGATATTAAAACTTAAACCTATTTCTTTCATGGGTTTTATTTTAATAGTATATCTTATTCTGAAATCATTGATATTATATGCTGCTATGGCGCGCGATTCATCAGATGTATTGTCAAGATATTGCTTGCTGACATACTTATTAATGAAGCTCAAAGTAAGGTTCTTCACAGGATGCCAATTCAAAATAATACTTGATACAATTGCAGGAGAAAATGCAATATATGTAGCTTTATAATGAACAGTATCTTGCCCAATCCAATTGCCGGAGGCATCATACACATCAAGATATTCATCATGTTTAAATATTCTATTCTGACTAAAAGAAATGTTTCCTTGTAAGTCTAAATTCCTTCTTATTCTTATTGCAGTTTCGATCTCTGCTCCTGCACGATAACTTTGTGGAATATTCTGATCAATATATGCCCCGACATCATTCAGTTGCCCTGTTAATGCTAATTGATTGGTGTAATACATATAATAATAATTGATGCCATAAGAAAGCCATTCAGATTCCTTTTTATATCCTATTTCAAGGTCTTGAAGATGCTCGGCTTTAGGACGGCTAAGTGGCGTGGATTGTACATAATCATCTCTTACAGGTTCTCTATTACCAATACTGTATGAAGCATAGATTTGCATGTTGCTATTAAGGTCATAATTGATGCCTCCTTTAGGATTGACGAAGTTTAGATTGGCTGTTTGTGTGGTATTATTATAATATTGATCATACCCTAAGAAAGTATAGTTGATATTCCGATATTGTATATCACCAAACAGGTTTAATTTCTTGGTTATTTCATAATAAACTTTGGCATAAATATTTGCATCTTTCTTAACTGCGGTATTATCCTGATACTTCGCCAAGGGGTCGCTGTTACTGGCATACTGCGCCCAAACTATCTTGGTATAATGATCGCCATTATAACGATTCGCGGCACCTCCAATGGTTAGTTTTAATTTTTTATTGCTGTTATAATTAATAGAAAAAGTAGTTCCATAAAATTGATTGTCCAACCATAATTGTCTTATCAAGTTGGTATTAAGAATTGTATCATTACCGACTACCGCATTCTTCAATCCATAAGAACTAAAATAGGAAGGTTGAAAGTCAGTTGGATTCGCAGGGTTGTATGGGTTATCAGCATCTACATACTGTTCGTAATATCCGAAACCATGCGTGTAATGCAAGGCAGCATTGACATTCCAGTTAGAATTTAATTGTGAAGAATAAAGCAGTTGGAAGTTATCCATTTGATAATTATCCGTCTCATTCGGATAGGTATAAACATTGTAAGTTCTATTGACGGGAATGGTATCTTGAGGCACGCCATTCCAGGCTTGATAGGTCTTTTCTATGCCTGAAAAGATGTTGAATTTAAGAACAGAATTCTTTCCATAATATCCACAGGAAGCAAAGAAAGATTTCAAATCAGAAGAAGCGCGATCCATATATCCATTTGAAGTTATATCAGACAGTCGCCCTTCAACATCCCATTTTCCATCAATCAATCCGGTACCAAAAGAAAGGTTATTCTTCCAGGTATGATAAGAACCATAGGTAGTGTTACTTTCCGCATGGGCGGCGGTATCTAATACAGTCGTTTGCATATTAATAGTGGCTCCAAAAGCACTTCCTCCATTGGTAGAAGTGCCTACTCCTCTTTGAATCTGGATGTTATCTACCGAGCCTATCATATCAGGCATATCCACCCAATATACCCCATGATCTTCTGCATCATTTTGTGGTATTCCATTGATAGTAACATTGATGCGAGATTCATCACTACCACGAATGCGGACATACGTATAACCCACGCCAGTCCCGCCATCCGATGTCTCTACAAGATTCGGAGTGAGCTTCAAAATATAAGGAATATCCTGCCCTGTATTGTTCTTCTCCAATTCTTCTTTACTGACATTCGTAAAAGCCATTCCAGTCTTTTCATTAACCCTTGTGGCGGTTACAGTAAATTCATCTTTCATCACAGATGATTGTTCCAAAACAAAGTCAAGAGACAGATTTCCAGACACCTCAATATCTTTAATCTGTTCTTTAAAACCAAGATGAGACACCTTGATTTGATAAGTCCCCGCAGCAACATTATCAATGGAATAATTACCATCAAAATCGCTGGTAGCACCAAGATAGGTTTTCATTAGAACCACAGTAGTTCCGGTAAGTTCATTACCATTTTCTTTAGCAGTAATCTTCCCCGAAATTACATACTGACATTCCCCGATTAATGGCATCATAAGTACCATTAGCAACACTAAATTTTTCTTCATAATACAATAAATAAATAACGTTCGTGGGGAGCTTAAGATCGGAAATGGTTATTTCCTTTTTCCTACGCCGGCATTACCCGGATCAGGTTCTATGGGTATAATCTCAGCCCGATTTGTTAAGGCACCCCTTGTTTTTAACTGGGGCAAAAATATAAAAAATTAGGAATTACTGTAAATCTATTCATCGTAGATAGGGAGGGGCTATATAGATATAAGCTTCATTCTTGAAACATAATCTTCTGTAGTTTCCTGAATTTCATTAATATTGCATCCTCAATAATTCAAATTAATAATAATAATATGAAAAGAAAAATATACATCATCCTCGTTCTTGCAGTTGCAATATCGCTTGCCGGACTTTATGTATCTGGAATTTGCAGGGTTACGGCAACTAAGCAAATAGTTGTTAAAAAGGAAATTAAACAAAAGGAAGAAGGCAAGACTGAGGCTATTGATGCCTTGCAGTTTATCAGCAGGTCGCGTGCCTTTCCTAATGCAGACGTTCCTGGCGATGCTTATGGAAAAGCCTGGTCCTTTTATCAGACTCATTATCTCAATACAAAGGAGGATAGAATGAAACATATTACCTCTGGCGGCTGGACAAATTTCGGTCCCAATAATGTGGGTGGGCGGACATTGAGTATTGCTATTGACCCTACAAATGATTCGGTGGTGTATATGGGTTCGGCTTCCGGTGGCTTATGGAAATCCATTACAGGAGGCATAGGTGTTAATGCATGGACTTATATTCCTACTGGCTTCCCTGTGCTTGGCGTAGCGAGTATCGCCATCAACCCAAGCAATCATAACGAAATATACATTGGCACTGGTGAAACTTATGATTACGGTACCTCGCTGAATGGTTTGGTTGACCGTACCACAAGGGGATGCGCTGGCATAGGCATCTTGAAATCTACCGATGGCGGCATTACCTGGAGGCAATCTTTGAATTGGATGTTCCTGCAAAACTGCTGCGTTTGGGATATTATATTCAACCCGTTAAATACCAAGAGCCTCTATGCCGCAACTACCGAAGGCGTGTTTAAAACTTTGGATAGCGGCGCCACCTGGACAAATGTCTTGAATCAACAGATGGTTACTGACATGGTGATTCATAAGGTGGATACTAATATCGTTTTTGCTGGAGTAGGGAATCTTAATTCCGCAAATAAAGGGCTTTATACTACCACAAACAGTGGTGGCACATGGAGTGTAGTAGGAGGGGGGCTTCCTGCAAATACCCAAAATGGCAGGATCATCGTCTCTAATTATGCCACCAACAACGACATCATGATGTGTGAGGTCTGCAATGATTTCAGTACGGTAGGAATCTTTACTTCCATCAATAAAGGCGTTACCTGGACACCTGTTTCGCCACCCACCGAAGTAGCTTCATGGCAAGGCTGGTATGCCCGCGGACTATTGATGCAGCCGGGAAATCATAACAATGTAATCATGGGCGGTGTATATTTATTCGGCTCGTCTTCCTTTGGAAATAATCTTTCAGAGATCAATCCTAACATCTACCATTCTGACATTCACAATATCATTGCCGACCCAATGGATTCTAATAAGATATTCGTCATTACCGATGGTGGTCTGTTCAGGTCTGATGATTTCGGGGGTAGCTTTTATGATTGCAATGACGGATATGTAAGTTCCCAATTGTATATCGGGGCGGTGTCATCAACGAACGCATCCCTTGCCATTGCGGGCTTCCAGGATAATTATACCAACCAATATAACAACAGTGTCTATTGGAATTCCGTCATTGGTGGCGATGGCACTTCCTGCGCCATTGACAATACGAATGACCAGGTCCAGTATGGCTGCTACCAGTATATGAATGTCTATATGACCTATGATGCCTGGACTTTCTCGACCAACTATGTGTTGCAAAGCCCAAGCAATGCCAATGGTGGCAATCCTGCGGCATTCATGGCTCCATTGGCATTGTGCCCTTCGAATAACAATTACCTTTATACCGGTGGCGATTCACTGGTGGTTACCAATGACGGCGGAATCACCTGGAACAGCATGGGTCCTATCCCATTGGATAATGGAAATGTCATCCTTTCCATCGGTGTTTCGAGCACTTCCACAGATACTGTTTTCTGCGGTACGGTGCCTAATGAAGGGCTTGATTCCTGTCATATTTTCAGAAGCTATGATGGTGGGAATTCGTTTACTAATATCACTGGTACCTTGCCGAATCGCTACCCTCGCCAGATTACCGTGAATCCTTCCAACAGCCGTGAAGTTTATATTGCCTATTCCGGTTTCGGAAGCGGGCATTTATTCAAGTCGCAGGATGCCGGGCATACCTGGACAGACATCAGCACCACCTTGCCAGACATACCTTTTCATTGCATCATGGTTGATCCTTACATTCCAAATAATCTGTATGCAGGCTGCGACTTCGGGGTCTTTGCGTCTTATGATGATGGTGCTACCTGGACTGCTCTGGACAATGGTTTCCCTGATGTCGTCATGGTATTCGACCTTGTTTATTCGCCGGCAGACAGGACGATGCTTGCCTTCACTCATGGTCATGGTGCCTATAGGATTGCGCTGCCTTCGCCGGCAGGATTAAATCCTGCAATTCCGACCATTGCAAGCCTGAATGTCTATCCTAATCCTGCCAGAAGCAGCATCAATATTTCTATTCAAAACAATATTGCCTGCAGCACCAAACTTTCTTTGTATGATATGCAAGGAAAGCTGATTCTTTCTAAACAAGAATCATTTGCCAAAGGAATCAATATTATCAACATCAACTGTGCCAATCTTGCCTCTGGAAGCTATCTGCTGGTATCAGATGACGGAACCCGCAAGGTGACCAAGAAAATAGCGGTGATCAGTGAATAGTGAACAGTGAATAGTGAATAGTGAACAGTGAATAGTGAACAGTGAACAGTGAACAGTGAACAGTGAATAGTGAACAGTGAATAGTGAATAGTGAACAGTGAACAGTGAGTGAATAGTGAATAGTGAATAGTGAATAGTGAACAGTGAACAGTGAACAGTGAACAGTGAACAATTCAGCCAGAACATTTTGCACTATTCACTATTCACTATTAACTATTCACTATTCACTATTCACTATTAACTATTCACTATTCACTATTCACTGTTCACTGTTCACTATTAACTATTCACTGTTCGCTATTCACTATTAACTATTAACTATTAACTGTTCGCTATTCACTAAATTTGTGTATTATTGCGGCGTTAAAAAATAACACAATGACTATTAAAACAATGCAAAACCATACTAATATTAGCTTTTCAAAAAGTGCTGTAACAGGCATGGATGGCGGCTTTGCATTGTTATTACATCCAGATAAAAGTATCATTTCGGACAAGGGTTCTGTAATTTTTACAGGACTATGTGACCAACGATTTGGAGGAATTGTATCCCTTCAGCCATCATTTTTGGCAATCGTGGTGAAACCCAATTCTTGGGAAACTTGTGCTGAAATGATTCTTGATGGGGTATAATAATCAATTAGGAATTAGGAATTACGAATTAGGAATTCCTAATAGTTTCGATTCAGGATTATTTGCTCCTTTGGGAGTTTCTGTCAGAGCTCCAGGGACTGAAAATGCTCTGACTTGTCTTACAGATGCTCTGATTTGTCTTACAAATGCTCTGACTTATCTTACAAATGCTCTGACTTATCTTACAAATGCTCTGACTTATCTTACAAACGCTCTGATTTGTCTTACAAATGCTCTGACTTCTCTCCCCGTCAGAGTAGCGGGAAGCCCCGTCAGAGCAAAAGGTGTTCCCGCCAAACCATTGGGGACAGAAAATGCTCTGACTTCTCTTACAAATGCTCTGACTTCAAGAAGATTTCAAGCAGAAAATGATAATTTAAACTAATAAATATATAATAAAATGAAAAACGAAATTAATGAAAAAGAACTTGGCTTTAGCCAGGAAGAAATTAAAGAAATGATCTGGGCAGCCGAGGACAGAAGCTCTGCAAGGAAACACGGATTCGATGTTCCATCTTTTGGCGAAACGCCTGTGAAAAAGACATTTAGCTTTGTATTATCTACGGTCATCGGACACGATTTTGTGAAAGGTCCGGTCGTGGAATTTGCCGCCCAGTTGAAAGGCTTTAGTGATTCGCTGAATGGACCCGGAGGCGTTGGTGGTCCTACCGCTTTGGCTACTAAGTATGGTTATTCGACACCAAAATTATTGTCCATAAAAAAGGATGCTGCCGTTTGGCAAATCTTTAGCGATAACCATAATGACGGACCGGCATATTCAAAAAGCATGACATCGAAAGGCAAGGAATTGAGAAAAGGTACAGGAACTTCTATTTCAGCGTGGCCCAGTACTACGGATCTTTCAGCAGCGGAGAATGATGTTTTGCCAGGAATAGAAACCCGTTTCCGCGAAAATGCTGCATTTGCAAAAAGCCAGAAAAGTATTTATACCGAAACCGATGGCATTACGATGCACATCGAGGTGAACTCTACGCCATTTGTTCCAGGTGCTGTAAAACCTGATTTGGAAGTTGAATTGAGTGACGGCGGACATCCAGAATTAGGCTGCACAAAAAGCGGCTATCAAGGATTTAATGTTTATAAAAGTGTTGGTGGCGGTGCATTCGTGTTTTTATGCACCTGCAATGAAGCTGATTTTAAGGATATGAGCGCGCTGCCAGCCAAAGGCGTGAGTGCTGCCTGGACTTACAAGGCGTTTTATCTTTTTGACGGCGTAGAAGTAGGACCCGTCAGCAGTGAAATAACAATTTCTGTTCTGGGATTGATATAAAATTATCATAACCCTTCAAGGTCTTGGCGACCTTGAAGGGTTTTATCAAACAAGAAAACTTAAATTAAAATATATAAAAAAAAACAATTAAAAAGTAAAAAAATGAAAAGTACAATTACTAAAATCGTTGCTACGGCAACCAAACAATTTCATGCAGGACTGGGAGTTCTGTTAGTGTTGATGCTGCTGATTGGCAGCGCACAGGCGACTACCTTCACGGTCTCTAACCTAAACGACTCTGGGGCAGGTTCTTTACGCCAAGCCATCACCAGTGCCGATGCAGATGGAACTGCTACTTCGGGCAGTCCTCACATCATTAATTTTACGGTTGCCGGGCAGGTCAGTCTTGCGAGTGCATTGCCTAATATTACCAATCACATGACCATTAATGGAGCAACAACAGGTAATATCATTGATGGCGGCAGTACTTACAGGATTTTTGATATTTCTACTGCTGGATGGACGGTTGCCTTTAATTTGCTTTCGATAAATAATGGATCCTCTCCTGGTGCTGGAGGAGCTGGTATTTTTAATAAGGGCAATACCACAGTTAATCAATGTTCCTTTATTAATAACAAGGCAAGTAGTGGAAACGGAGGCGCGATGTATAACAATGGTGGTACTGTTACAATAACAAATTGTACATTTTCTGGGAATGGAGATAATTCTACATACGGAGCAGGGTATTACAATGTCAGCGGAACTGTGAGCCTGATTAACTGTACCTTTTCCGGAAATAATAATGCCAATGGAGCAGTATATCTTAACAGTGGAACATTAAACATGACCAATACTATCCTCTATGGAAATGGTGGTGATTGTGATGTAAGAAATAATGGTACTTATGGTACGAACAATAATAATATTGTTGGCGTTTGCCATGCCGGTGCCACATGCCCTACCTGGTTTTCTACAAGCAGCCCCTCATTAGGTACATTAACTACTTGCGGTAATCTAAGCGAATTCCCAATTACTTCAAGTAGCAATGCATACCGAGCCGGAACAACTACTGGCGCACCATCTGTTGATATTTGTGGAACTAATCGCCCAGGTAACCCGGATATAGGTTCTTATGAGGTGAATAACTGTGTTGTTGGCACCTGGTTAGGAACTACCAGCACCGATTGGAATGTAGGCTCTAACTGGTGCGGCGGAGTTCCTGCCTCATCAACAAATGTGGATATTCCATCAGGTGGAAATCAACCGGTAATAGGAGCAGCAGGGGGAGTATGTAATAATATCACTATCGAAAGTGGCGCAACGCTAACCATCACAGGTTCTGATGTCTTAACTGTGTCTGGCAACTGGGCTAATAGCGGTACCTTTACTGCGAATACCAGTACGGTAATTTTTAATGGAACCACTACCATCAGTGGCTCTGCTACCAATTCATTTCATAGTGTAACTATTAATAGTTCAAGTACCTTAACGGCACCTTCAGGAAATATGAATGTGTCTGGCGGCTGGTTAAATAATGGGACATTTACTCATAATTCCGGAACAGTAACTTTTACTGGAGCAGGGACTTTTTTCATGGGAGGAAGCACAGTTACTAATTTCTATAATTTAGGATATACTGGTGCTTCGGGGGTTATAACAATGAATACCTCCGTGAATGTATTAAATAATATGACATCAAGTGGAAGTGATTTCACTGTTACCAACGGCTCTCCATTAACATTAGCAATTACGGGTAACTTGTATTTGACAGGAGGAAACATTGTAGGAAATGGTAATGGATCAGGAGGAATAATAAGTGTTGGGGACAGCTTAAATATTTCAGGAGGTGCACTAACAATTAATCAACATACTTCCTCAACAGCAACATTAAATGTTGGCGGAAGTGTAAATCTAACTTCCACGGGTGCTTTATATTTATCAAATGGAGGAGGAGGAATCAGTTCTATCGTCAATGTTACTGGGAATTGGAATACCAGCGGTTCGAGTGTTATTACCTACACAATTACAAGCTCATCAAATGCTGCCACATTAAATATTGGTGGAAATTGGGTTAATAATGGAGGTACCTATACTCAAGGACCCGGTACCTATACTGTTATCTTCAAAGGAACAACTACCATGAGTGGTTCTTCAACTAATTCATTCGATAATGTTACGATTAATAGCGGACATTCACTGACAGGACCTTCGTCTGCAAATATGAATGTAGCAGGAAACTGGACAAATAACGGGGCATTTAATGCAAATGGTGGTACAGTAACTTTTAACGGAGGTTCCACACAAACAATAGACCCTACTACTTATTATAATTTGAGTCTTACGGGCGGAAATACTGTTGTCTTTGGTACTGCTAATACGATTACAAATAACTTATCCATAAGTAGCGGTTCGGTATTAGATTTGGGTACTTTCACTTCATCTGCTAATACACTAACCCTTGGAGGTAGTGGTGAAAATAATGGTTCGTGGGGTAGTACGTCTTCATCAGCAACATACACGAATAATACATACTTCTTTGCACACACAGGATTATTGAATGTTGCCACTGCAACTTGCACTCCACCTTCTGCAAGCATTACAGGCACCACAACCGGATGTAGTACTGTTTCATTAACAGCAGGAACTGGAACATCTTACTTATGGTCTGGAGGGAGCAGCACAAATTCGGCTGCTAATTCTTTCACAAGCAGCGGTACATATACTGTAACTGTTACAGGAAGTAATAACTGCACCGCATCAACATCGGCAAGTGTTACTGTAAGTTCTTATCCTGCCACACCGACTGCCACTGCAGGCAGCACCACGACATTCTGCACCGGAGGCTCTGTAACATTAACGGCTTACTATCCAGCTGTAGAAAATCTAAGTTATTTCAGTGGTTCAGATGTGGCATCTCCGAGCACTGACCAATGGCAATCTTTTGTTCCAACAGTAACAGGATTGACAACTTCAATTGAAGTTTACCTGATACAACAATATTCAATTTCAAGTACATTTAATTTATATAGTGGAATAGGTAATACAGGTACCTTGCTAAACAGCCAGGCATTAACAATACCGGCTTTGAATCAAGGATGGTACACAATCAATTTGCCAAATCTTTCATTGACTTCAGGAAGTAATTATACTATTGAGTTTGTTAATTCAATACAATTAGGTCTTGAAATCAATTATAACGGTGACGGTTTTGGGAATTATGGTTCGTATTATTCTAATAATTATGGGCTAAATCCTGGTTGGAATATTGACATGATCACAAACGTGGAACCACCATTGCCAGGATCATTTCAATGGTATAATGGAGCAAATGCAATTGGAGGCGCGACCAACTCAACTTATGCTGCCACAACAAACGGAGCTTACACAAGTATTGCATTGAATAACACATGTGCTTCCAATTCTTCCAATGCGATAGATGTAACTGTCTATTCGAATGCAACAGCAGGAATAACAGGAACGGCAACAGGATGTGGTTCAGTAACATTAACAGCAAATGGCAACGGAGCTTATACATGGTCAGGAGGAAGCAGTACGGCAAGTGCGGTAAATTCTTTTACCAGCAGTGGAACTTATACAGTAACAGTTACTGTTACTGCAAATTGCACAGCAAGCGCATCTCAAGTTGTAACTGTGACTGCTAACCCAACAACTCCGACAATTTCAGCAGGCAGTTCCACCACCATCTGCCCTGGAGGTTCAGTAACATTGACGGCAACGAATCCTGGGGTAACAGACCTTTCCTATACAGACGATAATATAGGAACTTTGGGATCTGACCAATGGCAATCCTTCACCCCGACAATAGCAGGGTTTACATCCTCTATTCAAGTTAATTTGAATGGTCCTACAAATATATCAACCACTTTCAAATTATACAGTGGAACCGGCACAGGAGGAACTGTTCTCAATACCCAAGCACTCAATATAATTGCAGGTAATGCAGGGTGGTACACTATCAATATTCCGAATCTGAATTTAACTCCTGGAAACCCATATACTTTTGAATTCAATGGTACTTCATTTCAATTGGCGGCATGGCTGCCAGCGCTATATGGTTCTTATTATTCCACTGATTACGGTTTAAATCCAGGTTGGAGTCTTAACTTGATCACAACAGTCCTTCCATCTATTGTTGGGACACCACAATGGTATAATGGAGCTAACGCAATAGGAGGAGCAAATGCCGTGACCTATTCTGCCACGACAGCTGCTTCCTATACTTGCATTGTTACTAATAATTCATGTCCTTCTAATTCTTCCAATGCAATTTCGGTATCTGTTAATACACCTCCTGCATTAACTTCTTGCCAGTCAAATATCACCCAGGGCAATGATTTAGGTCAATGCAATGCAGTGGTTCATTATTCAGGAGGTTCGTTTACCGGAAACCCTGCACCTGCTATTACTTATTCACCTGTTTCAGGCACTACGTTCAATGTAGGAACCGCAACAACAGTAGTAGCTACTGCTACGAATGCTTGCGGTACTGCGACCTGTTCATTCACGGTTACTGTTATTGATAATGAAGCACCGGTGATAACTGTTCCAACTAACATCACGACAAATAATTCGTCAGGATTGTGCAGTAAGGTAGTATCATTTACTACGCCTACTGCAACTGATAATTGTTCAATTTCACTTCAAGGAACCCGTACTTATAGTTATACCGGAAGCGCACAAAACTATACCGTACCGGCAAATGTAACCTCTATCACCGTCAAGTCATGGGGTGCCGGAGGTGGAGGTGCAGGTAATGATGGCAAATTAGGTGGTGTCGGAGGTGGCGGAGCTTATTCAACAAGTGTTATTTCTGTTACACCTTTAGAAGTTTTGGTTGTGACTATTGGTTCTGGTGGTATAAGGGGATTAAGCAGTGCATCTGGAAATGGTGGAGGAGCTGGAGGATCCGGATATGGTAATGGAGGTTCGGGTGGCAATGCAGGTTCTACTGGTTCATCCGGTGGTGGTGCAGGTGGTGGTGGTGGTACAGCGTTATTAAGGAGTTCTACTCCTTTGATTGTAGCTTCCGGTGGTGGCGGTGGCGGCGGCGGTGGCAATGATGTCAATGCAGGAGTTGGAGGAGCAGGTGGACAAAATGGTAATACTTTCTCGGGCAGTGGTGGTTCTGTTACTGGTGGTACAACCGGGACATCTGCAACTATTAACGGGGTATCGGGCTCTCAACCTGGTCATGACGGCGGTGGCAATGGTGGAGGCGGTGGCGGATTATTGGGAGGAGGAGCAGGAGCACTCTCGAATTGCGATTGTTCAAGTGCAGGAGGTGGTGGCGGAAGCAGTTTAGGAACAGTAACCAACGGAAGTGGTCAAACACCAGGAAACAGTGCTGAAGTAAGTGCAATAAATGCTTCATTTGCCCTTGGGGGAAATAACTCAACTACTGGAGGCAATGGTGCTATGATAATTTCATACAATATTGTCTATCCAACAGTTAGCCAAACCAGCGGATCAACATCTGGAGCGTCCTATCCCGTAGGAACTACAACAAACAGTTACCTTGCAACAGATGTTCATGGCAATACTGCAACAGCTTCATTTACTGTTACTGTTGTTGATAATAATCCACCTGTGTTAGGCTCATGTCCTGCAAATATTTCACAATGCGGAAATGCTGTTGCTACTTTTGCATCACCAACTGTAACTGATGGTTGCTCAACAACATTAGTAGCTTCAACTCCAAGTGGTAGTACTTTTTCTACAGGAACTACTACAGTTACTTTTACCGCGACCAATCCTTCTGGAATGACAGCTACCTGTTCCTTTACGGTTACTTATCATCCTAATCCTACAGCTTCTGCATTCAGCAATAGCCCTGTAACAATAGGAGGAACTTTGAATTTATCTTCAACCGGAGGTAATTCCTATTCCTGGACAGGACCAAATACTTTTACATCAACATCACAAACTCCTTCCATCAGCAATTATCAAGTTGCTAATGCAGGAACCTATACAGTAACAGCTACTGATGCGAATAGCTGTACAGGCACAGCAACTACCATTGTAGCGTCTAATGGAGCAGCATTGAATTTTACAGGAGCCAACAACAATTATGTTAGTCTTCCAAGTCCCTTGATTGCTAATTTATCAAATTTTACAATTGAAGCATGGGTTAATCTTTCAGGTGTAACAAACAGTTGTATTTATTCGGAAGGATTAATCGGTAATAACAATCCGATGTTTTCTATAATTCCTTATTCAACCCTTTCAAGCGGGATGGAAATTGTATTAAGAAATACCTCCAATGTTGGTTTGGTAGCAAGTGTAACAACAGGTCATATTCTGGCAAATACATGGACTCATATCGCTTTTGTAAGGACATCGCTTACCACAGGCAGTTTATACATTAACGGAGTTAATACAGATAATTTCACTTTTACAAATCCAGGTGCTATTTCTGTAAATGCAGCAAATATAGGTATCCGTGAAAGAGCACAATTTGATGGACAACTTACTGGTAGTATAGATGAAGTGCGTATTTGGAGTCGTGCCTTATGCCAAAATGAAATTCAAAGCAGCATGAGTTGTGAAATACCAACCACCGCAGCGGGATTACTTGCTAATTATCATTTCAATGAAGGCATAGCAGGCGGTTCAAATGGAGGAATATCCTTACTTACTGATGCAACAAGTAATGGGAATAATGGAACTCTTACTAACTTCACTAAATCAGGTGCAACGTCAAATTGGGTTGCTCCGGGTGGGGTTATAACAGGAACAAGCTGTTCTACTTATGTCGTCAATACACCCACCATTCCTACAATTCAAACAACATCAACTACCAATTGCGGTACTCATGCTACTACTTTAAGTTTTCAATCAGGGACTGCAACTCTTAATGATGCTGCAACCTGGCAATGGTATAGCGGAACTTGCGGTGGAACAAGTGTTGGCAGTGGAATATCTGTTTCTGTTTCACCAACCGCTACAACGACTTACTATGCCAGAGGCGAAGGAGGATGTATATTAACTCCAGGTAGTTGTGCAAGTATCACCATCACCGTTAATACCCCACCAACAGCAACTGCATCCAGCAACAGCCCTGTAACAGTTGGTGGAACTTTGAATTTATCATCAGGAGGAGGCGTTTCCTATTCATGGTCGGGACCTAATACTTTTACATCAACATCACAAACTCCTTCCATCAGCAATTATCAAGTGGCTAATGCAGGAACCTATACTGTAACAGCTACCGATGCGAATAGCTGCACCGGCACAGCAACTACTGTTGTAGCGTCTAATGGTGCCGCATTGAATTTTAAACATGCAAATGGTAACTATGTTTCTGTTTCATCTAATACAAATATTCCATCAGGTAATTCTTCATACACTCTCGAAGCTTGGATATTTGCCAATGCAATGGGTAATTATGGAATTGTAGGCTGGGGAAATTATGGCAGCACAAATCAGAACAATGCCTTTAGATTAGATAATAGTGGATATCTAATTAATTATTGGTGGGGTAATGATTTAGTACTTAATGTTGGAAACATATCCGGCGCATGGCATCATGTAGCAGTAACATTCGATAATCTTGCCGGCGTGAGAACTATGTATCTTGATGGTGCCAATATAGGACACGATAATCCAACTGGTCATAATGTTACTAATACAAGCAATTTGACGGTCGGTCTTACGGATCCTAATCTTAGTGAATATTTTGATGGAAGTCTTGATGAAGTTCGAATCTGGAATCGTGCCTTATGCCAAAATGAAATTCAAAGCAGTATGAGTTGTGAAATACCAACTGACTTAACCGGATTGGTAGCCAATTATCATTTCAATGAAGGAATTGCCGGCGGTTCAAATGGTGGAATATCATTACTTACGGATGCAACAAGTAATGGGAATAATGGAACTCTTACTAACTTCACTAAATCAGGTGCAACGTCAAATTGGGTTGCTCCAGGTGGGGTGACCACAGGAACAAGTTGCACTCCTTATGTAGTAGTTGTACCGACAATACCTACAATAATTGCATCTGTAAATCCAACATGCCCGGGCAGCCCAACAACATTAAGCTTCAGTGCTGGTACTGCTACTTTAAACGATGCGGCTTCATGGAAATGGTATAGCGGCAGTTGTGGTGGAACAAGTGTTGGCAGTGGAACTTCTATTTCCGTATCGCCTGCAATTGCAACAACTTATTATGCAAGAGGAGAAGGCGGATGCGTCATCACCCCTGGCAGTTGCGCAAGCATTACCATTACTATGAATGCTGCCCCTGTTATTACTTGTACTGGCAACATTTCCCAAGCTAATGATCAAGGTCAATGTGGTGCAATAGTAAATTATTCTGCATCCACAGCTACGGGAACTCCAACACCGTCAATTTCCTATTCGCAAAACTCCGGTACATCATTCTCCGTGGGAATAACAACTGTAACTGCAACTGCAACTAATACTTGCGGAACATCAACCTGTTCATTCACTGTTACGGTTAATGATACCGAACCTCCTGTGCTATCGGGATGTACCAATATTACAGCAAACAATGATGTGAATAATTGCAGCGCAGTGGTAACATTTACTGCTCCTACCGCTACGGATAATTGTACAGGTGGTGGTGGTGGAGTAACCTATGTTCCTGCATCTATGGTTATATTTAACAATTATCTTTATTATTTAGATGGAACAAATGGAGTAGCCAATGCTCCTGGATTTCAATTGGGAACAAATGCCGAATTAGCTGCAATCCTGGCAGCAAATGCTAATGCATTTGAAGGCAAAAATTATTACTCCACGATTTCAGGTAACTGTTGTATTGTAACTACTGATGCAACGGAAGTTTATGGCATGGGTTATCCTAATGGCAATTGTAATTCCAATGGTCCTTTTAGTGCCAATCAGCCACTTTTAAATGGAGCTAATTGCAATGGTGCAGATAATCATTTTTTTGATCAATTATCATTTTTTGTAAGCTCGACACCATACAATGTCATTAGTATTTCTCAAACTTCCGGTCATGTTTCCGGTTATGCATTCCCTGTAGGAACTACTACTAATACCTACTTAGCAACAGATGCGCATAACAACACTTCCACTTGTTCCTTTACGGTTATTATTACCGATAATCAGGCTCCTACAATTACTTGCCCTGGAAATATTGCTACCAATCCAAATCATTCAGGATGTACAGGATCAATTAGTTTAGGGACTCCTACAACTGGCGACAATTGCGGTATTCAAGGAACAACTAATAACGCTCCTGCGTATTTCTCATTGGGCACTACAACTGTTACCTGGACTACTACCGATTTACATGGAAATACGGCTAATTGTACCCAAACGGTTTCTGTAACCAATACCTTAGTTGCTTCTACAACTATTTCGGCATCTGTTCTTTGCAATAACACGAATGGAACAATCACTGTTTCTGCTACCGGAGGCACTACGCCATACACCGGAACAGGCGTTAATTCAGAACCTTCAGGCACCTATACCTTCACGGTTACTGATAACAATGGTTGCACCTCGTCTGTAAGTCAAAGTATCACACAACCTACCGCCGTTACCTACACAGCTACGCTTACCAATAATTCTACCTGTACTTCTACACACATTGGTAGTATTGCCATTACGGCTACTGGCGGTACTGGCACCAAGGTTTATTCTGACAATGGCGGCATTTCATATCAGGGGGCATCATTATTCAGTACTCTTGTAAGTGCTTCTTATGTCGTCTATGCAAAGGATTCTAATGGTTGTTTGAGTGCTCCTTCCACAAGAGTTATTGCTACGAATCCAGGGATTACCATTACCTCCGATCCTATTGTGAATGCCACTACCTGCGCTATTGCTAATGGAAGAATTACCATCGTTGCTGCTGGCGGCGCGGGAATTTATAATTATGCAAAAGATGGTGGCACTGTTTGGCAATCTTCCAATATCTTCAATCTATTGACGGCAGGGACTTATTCCATAAAGGTGAAGGATCCTTTGGGATGTTTTTCTGCCGTAACTCCGCTGCATGTCAGTTCAAATACCGGCGGATGCAGGACGATGGAGGATGGAAATGCTGTTTCATCAAATGCCAATACTTTCAATATCTATCCTAATCCTGCCAGCAGTGAGGCTACGATTGCATTTTCATCTGAAAAGGTTGATGGATATTCCATTCGTATGATGGATGTGACAGGTAGGATGGTATTCAGCGAGAATATTATTTCCGTCATTGGCGATAATCAATTCCAGTTGAATCTTTCTGATTTGGCAAAAGGAATTTACATGGTCATCCTTCAGAATAGCGATGGCACATTGCAGAAGAAGATAGTGGTCAATTGATAATTGTTAATTGATAATTGTCAATTGTCAATTAAAAAAGAAGACTAGCGATGGAACGTTACATAAGAAGATAGTCATCAATTGATAATTGATAATTGTCAATTGATAATTGTCAATTGTCAATTAAAAAGGAAGCCCTTCGATGAATTCGGAGGGCTTTCTGTTTTTAATGTGGAATGTGCATCATTCTTACATCCAGGAAAAAGTATCATTTTGGACAAGGGTTCTGTAATTTCTACAGGACTATTTACACAGCAATACGGGGGATTAGTAATCTTTCAGCCATTAAATCTGGCAATTGTTGTGAAACCCAATTCCTGGGAAATCGTGTCTGAAATGGTCTTCGATGGGGAATAGCTTCAATTTACGATTTACGGTTTCTTATTTACGAATCTTGGAAGGTGCGAAGCTCCTTTTAGGTTTCAAAACTGAAAAAATTTCACCTGAATGGCTGACTTTCTCCCATGACAGGCTGACTTTTTCACGTGACAGAATGACTTTCTCCACGGGCTGTAGTCATTTTGTCCGCTACCTCCCCATTTTTTCACGTGACAGCGTGACTTTTTCATGTGACAGCGTGACTTTTTCACGTGACAGAATGACTTTCTCCGGGAGAAAATCATTCTGTCATCCCAACAAGATGACTTTTTCAGC
>Ga0206816_1106_pt1 | contig 21736 bp, 9 predicted proteins | sample Alteio_BWOrgCont_88_FD_152866 | JGI IMG/M metagenome (GOLD analysis project Ga0206816, IMG submission 152866) | Enriched cells from forest soil in Barre Woods Harvard Forest LTER site, Petersham, Massachusetts, United States -... | ecosystem: Environmental > Terrestrial > Soil > Temperate forest > O... | reverse complement strand
AATTCCCAGTCGAACCGGAAAATAAAGACCTATTAAAAACAAAACCGCCCTCCCGACAGAATCGGGAAGGCGGTATGTTTATTGACAATAGTCGTTTGATTATTGCACTACTATCTTCTTTTGCAATGTACCATTGCTGGTTTGTAAGACAACCATGTAGATGCCTTTCGATAATTCTGAAAGATTCATCTGATATTGATTATCTCCAATGACGGCAGTGTGATCTTCATTCATTACCACCCTTCCGGTCATGTCTATCAGGCGAAGATTATAATTCTCTTCTTTATCTGAATTGAAGGTAATGGTAGCCATATCTGACGCAGGATTCGGATAGACATTGAATGTTGATGTGCCATCAGTTTCGCCATCAGCTAACCTTGCCAATGTAGTGAAGGTTTGGGTAGCACTATAGCCTGAATTGGCTGTTCCACTCGCATTGCAATTAGTCTGAATCTGCCAGTCATAAGTAGTATTATGCGTCAGCCCCGACATCATGAAGTGAGTGTTCGGCGAGAGGGTGTGATATACCCAGGCATTGGCATTATGAACACTTACTCTCAAGGTATAGTTGTAATAGCAGGAAGGCTCTATCCAGTTTGCCATTCCACCGGTAGCAGCGATATTCGTAGTCGGCGTCACTGGGAATGTTGGAAGATTACAGCCACTGGTTACTACCAATGAAGAGGTGCCTGTACATCCGTTTGTACTCGTAACAGTTACTGCATAGGTGCCATTGCTGTTGATTGTGATTCCTTGAGTAGCCGCTGAAGTATTCCAAATGTATGAAGCAAAGGTAGCACCAACAGTCAGGGTTGCGTTGCCGCCGCCACAAAGATTGGAAAGACCGCTTGGCAGAATATTAGGAACAGGGCTTGTCAGAATTGTAACCGATTGATGTGCAACTGCTGTGCAATTGCCGCCATTGGAAACAGTGACATAATAGATACCTGTAGTCGTAACATTTATGGATTGAGTGGTTGCTCCGTTGCTCCAGTTGTATGCATTGTAGGTAGTACCTGTCGTTAAGGTAACATTTCCGCCGCCACATGCAGTAGTAGGACCGACGATGGTAAGCCCTGTGATCAATGGCGTTACAGAAACTATCTGTGAAGCAGTGCCTGTGCATCCGGCTGCATTCGTTACTGTAACCATGTAGTTGGCAGTGGTATTTACAGTAACAGATTCTGTAGTCGCACCATTGCTCCAGGAATAGGATGAATATCCTGCGCCTGCATCCAGCGTAACGTTGCTGGTCTGGCAGAAGGAGGTAGGACCATTAGGAGTAATGGTAGGAACTAATGCAGAGAATACGGTCAGCGTATGGCAGGTGGCAGCAGTGCAACCATTAGCATTGGTAACCGTGATGCAGTAGTTGCCGGATGTATTAGTGGAAATAGATTGCGTGGTAGCACCTGTGCTCCAAGTATATGAAGCTGCTGAAGCTGCATTTAATGTTGCACTATTTCCATTGCAAATAGTTGTAGGACCGGTAATGGAAGCAATAGGATTTGCATAAACAGTGATGAATGTACAGTTGCTTCCTGAGCATCCGTTAGCATCCGTTACAGTAACACAATATGGCTGTGAACCGAAAGCATTAATTGATTCTGTCGTAGCACCGGTATTCCATAAATACGACGTATAAGTACCTGCATCCAGACCAACAGAACCGCCATCGCAGAAGGAAGTAGGACCGTTAGGGGTAATAGCTGGAATTGGATTACTATTAACCGTTATCGCTGATGAAGCCATTCCGCTGCATCCATTGGCATTGGTAATGGTTACTGAATAGGTTCCGCTTGTTGTAACAGAAATTGTCTCTGTTAATGCACCGGTACTCCAGGAATAGGAAGACCATAACCCTGCATCCAAAGTTATTGATCCGCCATTACAGAAAGTTGTATTTCCATTAGCTGTAACAGAAGGTGCTGGATTAGCATTGACAATTACTGATTGAGAAGTCATTCCAGAACAGCCATTTCCATCAGTCACGGTTACAGAATAGATTCCTGCTGTTGATGTTGTAATTGATTCAGTAGCATCGCCAGTGCTCCAATTGTATGAAGCCCAAACACCGGCATCTAAAGTTACAGAACCTCCATCACAGAATGTAGTAGCCCCAATCGGGGTAATGACGGCTAAAGGATTTGCATAAACAGTAACTGTTTGAGAAGTCATCCCTTGGCATCCATTTGCATCTGTTACTGTTACGGAATAATTTCCGGATGTTGAAGCAGTAATCATTTCAGAAAAATCTCCTGTACTCCAATTATAAGCAGACCATGTTCCTGCATCAAGCATTACCGAACCTCCTTGGCAGAATGCTGTAGATCCATCAGGGGTAATGGAAGGTGAAGGATTTGGATTGACAGTTACTGATTGAGATGTCATTCCCATACAACCGTTGCCATCCATAATGGTAACGCTGTATGTTCCTGATGTAGAAATTGTTATTGCTTCAGAAGATTCTCCAGTACTCCAATCGTAGGAAGCCCAAGAACCGGCATCTAATGAAACACTACCACCATTACAGAAGGTAGTAGCACCGCTTGGGGTAATGGAAGGAGTAGGAATTGCATTAACAGTAAGATAAACGGAAGCAAAACCTGCACATCCACCATTATAAGCATTAAGATAATAATAACCTTGGTTTGATACGGTGATACTTTCTGTGGTATCACCTGTATTCCAGCTATAAGCATCATAAGGACCACCAGCATCAAGAGTAGTTGTTTGTCCTGCACAAATAGATGTATCACCAGTAATGACAGGAGTAGGTGATGGAGTAACTACAACATCATAAGAAGCAGTACCAGTGCAACCATTGACATCTGTTACAGTAAGGGTTACGGTTTCGCTTACCGGAACATAAGTTGTTTGTCCGAAATCTCCAGTACTCCAAATATATGATGAATAAACGCCTGTGGTAAGGTCAGCATAATCACAGAATGGCAGTGAAAATTCAGGACCAATAAAAGGTGTTGGGTTTGGATTAACAACCACCACTTGCGAAGCGACACTTGTACAACCATTATTATCAGAAACAGTAACAGAATAGATGCCTGAAGAATCAACATCTATTGAAGAATTGTTACTTCCATTGCTCCAATAATAAGAATTGTAACCCGTATTGGAATAATATGCTGCATCAATAAATACATTGCTGCCGCTGCAAACTGAAGCAGAAGGACTTATAAATAATTCAGGAGGTAATAGCGCATCAACGGTAACATCTATTGAAGCAACACAAGTATTACTTGTAGAATCTGTAACTGTAACAAAGTAAGTGCCTCCAGTGGTTGCAGTAAGTGTTTCATCAGTGCTTCCATCGCTCCACATATAAGAACTAAATGAACCTGCATCTAATGCTACAGAACCACCATCACAGAAAGTAGTTGGTCCATCGGGAGAAATTGAACAGGATATTGAATTCACCGTAATAACTATTGAAGCTATCCCGGTACATCCGCCATCGTCAATAACAGTAACCATATAAGTTCCACCGGTCATTGCTACTATATACTCATCAGTAGCACCTGTGCTCCAAGAGTAAGATGCCCAAGAACCAGCATCCAGAATCACTGAATCACCAGCATTGAATGTAATAGGACCAAGTGGGGTAATAACAGGATTGATTGTAGTTATATTGATTGTAGTTAAAGTACTTGCTGTACATCCATACTGATCTATAACACCAATGTTATAAATCCCTGCAGCTAAGTTTGGAAATATCTGAGAACTTTGGTAGGTATTTCCACCATCGTCAGAAAATTCATAGAATCCACCACCACCCGAAGCACCAACTACAATTGATCCATCGTTGCCAGGATTGCAGCTTGTGTTAGTTTGGTTATCAATAGATGCAAATAACTGGGATAATTCAGTAGTTATTATTGATGCCATTCCAATACATCCATTAGAATCTGTAACCGTTACATTGAACGTGCCGCTACTACTATCTGAAATAGATTCAGTAATTTCACTTGTATTCCATAAGTAAGAAGTGTAAGAACCTGCATCTAACATAATAGAACTTCCAAAGCAGAAAGTTGAATTACCAGTTGAAGAAGTAATCGTTGGGTTTGGATTACTGTTTTCTGTAACATTGATAGAACCAAAACCCATACATCCATTTGCATCCGTAACTGTTACTTGATAATTACCTGAATAGATTGCAGAATAAGTTTCAGTACTTGATCCATCAAACCAGGTATAAGTAGCATATCCAGCTCCAGCGTCTAAAACTACTGATCCCCCTTCACAGAAAGTAGTTGGTCCATTAGCAGTAACTGTAATATCCATAGGATCGTTAACAGTAACAGCTACTGAACCATTGCCGATACAACCAAGTGAATCAGTAACCTGAACATAGTAAGTATAACTATTTGTAGGAATAGCAGTTATCGCTTCATCTGTAGATGAGATAGGACTGTACCAATCATAAGAGGCATACCCTGCTCCGGCATCTAATGTCAAAGAGCCTCCATAGCAAATAGTATCAGAACCGCTTGACATAATTGTTACATTGAAAGAAGGACTGACACTAATATCTATTGAAGCTAATGCTGTACATCCAACACCATTTGTAACTTGAACATAATAGGTTGTATTTTCATTGGCAGATATTGTTTGAGTTGTTTCTCCATTAGGATACCAGTAATAGTCAGCATAACCTGCACCAGCGTCTAATGTTACAGAGCCCCCTTCGCAGAATGAAGTCGGACCATCGGCAGTTATTGTTGGGGATGGTACAGGAAGAACGGTAATATCAATTGAAGCAGCACCGGTACATCCTGAATTATCTGTAACGGTTACTGAATAAGTACCTGAATCAGTTTCATTGATGACAGGTCCTGCATCTCCTGTACTCCAGAGATAAGAAGAATATTGGTAAGAATCATAATATCCGGCATCAAGATAGACATTAGTTCCCTGACAAACTGTAGTCGCTGGAGAATAGTATATAACCGGAGAAAGACCTCCAACGGTTATAGTAATTGAATCAACAGCAGAACAACCATCAATGTCTGAAACAGTTACATAATATGTTCCTGTAGTATAAGCCGTTATTGCACTTGTTGTATCACTTGTTGACCATAAATAATTATCATAAGCAGAATAATATCCAACATTCAATACTGTTGAATCTCCGCTACAGAAACTAGAAGTACCAAAAATGACAGGATTGGTAAATGAATTTACAGTTACTGATGTTGAAGCGTAAGCACTACATCCAAAAGAATTAGTAACCGTTACGTAATAAATTCCACTGCCTGCTGAAGTACTAATGGTTTGGGTTGTTTCCCCGGTATTATACCAATCATAAGAAGCATACCCTGCACCTGCGTCAAGAATTCCTTGTCCACAGAAAGTTGGATTGTCAGGAGTAATGACAGGAGTTGGATTTAGATTTTCTGTAATATCTATTGAGGTAACTCCTGTACACCCGTATCCATCGGTAACGGTTACGGAATAGGTACCACTTGGACCATAAACATAATCATAGTAGTTATTACTTCCATCACTCCAGAGGTAGGAGGAGTAACTATTACTGGCATCTGGATATAATAAATCATAATTTCCTTCACAGAAAGTAGTTGAATAATAAGATAACATCTGTGGGTTAGGGATAGAAACCATTATAGAAATTGAATCTATTGCAGAGCATCCAAACTCATTCGATACAGTTACATAATAAGTTCCTGCGGTGGAAACAGTAATGACACCTGTCGTTTCACCGGTACTCCAATTGTAATTATCATAACCATCGTTATTAAAATCTTCTATTGTCAAATCAGTAGTGGTATTTTGACAAATAGTGGTATTCCCTGTTGGAACTATTGATAGGCTTGGTGTAGTGTATAGCGAAATAACTATTGATGCTGTTGCAGTACATCCGTTAACATCTGATACTTGAACATCATAAGTATTGCTGTTATTATAACCAGGCATCAATGTTTCATTTGTAGAATTATCCCAGCTATACCAATCGTATGAAGCATATCCCGGACCAGCATCTAATATTAATGAATTTAATGAATTTTGATCACAAGTAGCAGTTGGAATATTTGCTGTAATCACAGGTACTGGATTTGGATTATCCGTAACAGCCATTGAAGTAACTCCTGTACATCCATTAATATCGGTAACAGTTACCGAATAGATGGTAGTACCGATAGGTCCTGTTATTATATCAACAGCATCAGTGGTTCCATCGCTCCATAAATAGGATGCAATAGTGGTCTGATCAATAGTGGTCAATTGATCGTATCCGCCATCGCAGAAGGATGTAGGATTATCGGAAAACATCTGTGGATCGGGATTGGAAACATTTACATAGAAGGCTTGTGCTTGAGAGCAACCAAACTCATTGGTAACAGTAACTGTCGGGTATCCTCCTGTAGTAATTGTGTTGGTTGAATCAGTACCTCCATTAGTCCAAATGTAAGTATCCAACCCATCGGAATAAAAATCGGTAACGGTCAAATCAACTGATGAACCTATACAAAAGGTAGTAGGACCATCTGCGGTAATAGTAAGATAAGGAGTAGGGTAAAGGGTAACTGCTATAGAACCTGTTCCGGTACATCCATTGTTATCTGTTACCTCGACATAATAAGTATTGCTTCCACCATAGTTCGGTGTCAAGGTTTCATTGGTAGAATTATCCCAGCTATACCAAAGGTAAGAGGCATATCCCGCTCCTGCATCTAAGGTCAAGGAATCTAATGCATTCTGATCGCAGGAGGAGGTCGGTGCATTTGCAGTAATAACAGGGCTAAGAACATTATTATTTATGTATTGGGTATAAGAACCTGTACCCGTACATCCATTCACATCAGTTACTTCTACCTGGTAGGTAGAGGTATAATCATTAGTTGGAGCTAAGGTTTCATTGGTGGAATTATCATAATTATACCAGTCATAAGAATTATATCCTGCGCCGGCATCTAATATTAAGCCATTCACACTACACGTGGTATCAGGCATGTTAGAAGTAATTACTGGACTTGGAGGAGTTAATGTCGTAATAAATTGAGATGCTACACCTGTGCATCCATTAACATCAGTAACGGTAACTGCATAAGTCCCGCCAGTAGAGATTAAATCAAATTCACCATTATTACCATCGCTCCAACTATAATCAGCCCAGGAACCAGCATCCAATGATAAATTACCTCCAGGACATATATTGAAGGAAGTAGCTGAAATTATAGGTGATAACGGATTGTTTTGAACATATTGAGTATAGGAGCCCATAGCAGTGCAACCATTGGCATCAGTAACTTCCACAGTATAGGTAAAGCCAGCATAATAACCTGGCATTAATGTTTCATTGGTAGAATTATCCCAGTTATTCCAGTCATAAGTCGCATACCCGGGACCTGCATCTAATATCAAAGAAGTTGGATCGCAGACTGTATCTGGAATATTTGAAGTGATGACAACTGGTGCAGGATTTGGATTCTCTGTAATATCAATAGAGGCAGTCCCGGTACAACCATAAGCATCTGTAACCGTTACATAGTAAGTCGCCGTACTATCTACTGCAATATTGGCATCAGTACTTCCATTACTCCATATATAAGAACTATATAAAACAAACCAATCAGCAAATATTTCATCAAAACCTCCGGCGCAGAATGTCGGAGAGTAATAAGAAAATATTTCAGGAGTAGGATAAGGATCAGCTACAACAGTTTGTTCAGCAGTATTTGAGCAGCCTGCCGCATTGGTAACTGTTACTACATAATCTCCTGAAACAGTAATACTATCCGTTTCCGCAGTATTGCCATCATTCCATAGATAAGAGGCAAACATTCCGGCATCCAATGTTACCGAACCGCCCTGGCAGAAATCTACCGGACCATTTGAAGTAATAGTAGGGCTTGGAATTACTGACACATAGACGCAAGTAGTAGCAGTACAACTGTTCTGATCAGTAACGGTCAAACAATAAGTGCCGCTGCTATCAACCAATAAAGAATTTCCATTACTGCCATCGCTCCACAGATACCCTTGATAGGATTCGTCATTGGCATCATAGACGTATAATTGATATTGAAATTCTTCGCAAATAGTAGTTGGCGAATAATAAGAACGTATTACAAGAGTATCGAAGTTTGAATCATTATATTCATAAACAGAAGCCGTACATCCTGAATTATCAGTAACCGTAACTTCATAATACCCGGTAAGAGTAGGAGTAACGACTTCTGTTGTTTCGCCATCAGCCCAGGCATAATCAGCATATCCCGCTCCTGCATCAAATTGGGCAGGCTGCCCCGTGCAGATAGTTGAAATGATAGTAATATTTGGAGTAGGATTAACAGCAACATTAATACATGCCACGCCTGTACATCCATTCTCATCAGTAACGGTTACGCAATATAGACCATCTGTATTAACGTCGGTATAATAGTTTGGGTCTCCATTACTCCATAGGTAGGAGGCAAAAGGAACATTAAAATGATTCTCGACAAATAATTGATAGGAGGTACTTTGGCATATAGTATTCGGGCTGTAAGAATTATAAATATTGACGGCTTCATCAGTAGTGTTGAAGTAAAGGCTGGCAACACCTGTGCATCCACCAATATTCGTAACTGTAACAGAATAGGTCTCATCCAAAGTAGGAGTGATTGTTTCTGTAGTATCTCCGGTATTCCAAAGATAGGAAGCATATCCCGCTCCTGCATCTAATTGCTCTGGATTACCACTGCATAAGAAATCTCCGAGGACAGTGATGGTTGGGGTAAATGGTGCGCATGGTGAACAATTTGTACTGAAATGAGCCGTAGGATCAATATCACCAATCCAATTGGCATTTGAATAAGAAACATTATCAACTTGTATACATGAAAGAGCAGGATTATTGGCTGCATCAAAATTAGTGAAATTTATGTTGTTACCATTTGCTACATTCAAACTACTTAGGGAATTATTATAACAATACAAATAAACCAGAGAAGTATTATGTGACAGATCTAAACTGCTTATAGAATTATTCTGACACTCCAACGAAAGAAGATTTGTATTGTGGCTCAAATCTAAACTTGTTAGGGAATTATTATCGCATCGCAGCCATGTAAGACCTGTAAAAGCTTCGATTCCTGTTAAATCCGAAATACCAAGCCCAGTTACATTTATTCCACCCGAATATGCCGCCGCCGCCGATGCACAGATTTGATTAGGTCCGACAGCAGTAAATCCTAAGGTATTTATTAAATAATTAAAAAAGTTATTATCGGGAATATTCACGATTTGGGTACATGGATTTGGAGCATTATATAATTGCTGGATTTCTGTTGAATCCAATGCACGACCCCAAAAACCTACATCATCTAAAAATCCATTAAAAAAATCACCTCCATTTTGTGATATACCTCCAAATGTTGTATTACCGTTAGCAAAGTTTGATATACTGGAATTTGATCCTTGCAAGATTCCATTAATGTAAAATTGTTGTTGCCCTCCATCATAGGTTGCTAATACATGATACCATGTACCATTTACTGAAGGAGAAAGACTATAGACTGCAGCATTTCCACTGCCCCAGGATGAAATTAAAGTAGTACCATTTCCTCCTCTCCAACCTACTCCAAATCCGTTTGCTATGGCATCAATTCCATTCCAAATTGGAATAGCATTAGTCGTTGATGTACTAGAATAATTTATCCATGCTGAAATAGTAAATGGTCCACTACCGGTAATAACATTCTCATTCATAACGACAGTGTGATTCAATCCATCAAAGTATAATGCAGAGTTTGGATTGCCAAATCTATCATTTGCCGAAGTGGCACCAAAATTAGTTCCATTGTTTCCATTTCCAGTTAAATCAGTAGCATTGCCATTACATGAATACCAGGCTAAAAGCCCACCGGCAGGGACATAATTTGGAACCTGCCCCTGCGCCTTCATTCCAAAGAATAAAGCCACAACAATAATTAAGGCAATCCTGCCTAAGGATTGTCGGAACCATGACGTTCCTTGATTGGAAGCTCTACCCTGCGGGGAACTTCCTGTGTTTAAGTTTGCGTTTAAATGTTTCATAATTTAATTTAATTTGTTTCTGCCTACTTGGTGAGGGCTTCGGCTTGTCCCTTAATTGTTAATGATTATTTGATTTTATATATAGAATAATTGGTTTTGCACCAAAAAAGGGGTGTACTGTTCCTCGGCTGGACGGTTCTGCTCTATGGCTGGACGGTTCTGCTCTATGGCAGAAAAGTTCTGTTGCATGGCTAAAAAGTCTAACCAAGGAGCAGACTTCTTCTGCTCCTCGGCAGAAAATTTCTGCTCTTAGGCTACACAACGATTTAATCGGGAATAACAGTTGGGTATTTTGGTTAGTGTTCATTTATTTAGATGCGCTGCAAATTTATATAAAAGAAATTGTAACAGTCAAATCTCCAGCAAACTTTAATTTTTTAATAACATTCCACCATATCAGGGATTTTGAAAATGGAATAAAGAGTTCTAAGATTTTTTCGAAGACTTTTCCAATTCTTCTTTATAGGACGTTTTATATATTTGCGGTCATTAATAATTGTTAATAAGCCGGGAAAATCTAATAAGCATGAAGAAAGTAGTTCTAAGAATTTTCACCCTTTTCACTATTCACTGTTCGCTATTCACTATTCACTGCCTCGCGGCTACAGGTCCTTTGCTTTATGGAATGACCCAAGGCGGAGGGACCTATAATTTTGGAAATATCTTTAAAATCTATAGCAACGGAACCGGATTCAGGTCTATATATTCTTTTAACACCCCTACCGGCACTACCCCTGTTGGCAGCCTGGTGCAGAGCTATTCTAATTCCAAATTCTATGGAATGACAAAATCCGGCGGCACGACAGGCGATGGAGTCATCTTCAGTTATGAGCCTTATGACAGTGTTTACACCGTGCTTGTGAATTTCAATGGCGCCAATGGCTCCTCTCCGACCGGCAATCTCTTCGAGGCAAGCAATGGCTTGATTTATGGCATGACTCCCCTCGGCGGCAGCAATAATATGGGGGTATTGTTCAGCCTCGACCCTGTCACAAATAATTTCACCGTGCTGATTAATTTTAATGGAACGAATGGCAGCCAACCCAATGGCAGCTTGATCCAGGCAACTAATGGATTGCTCTATGGCATGACCGAACAAGGAGGCGCAGGCAATTTGGGCACTGTCTTCACCTTCAACGCTTCGAATGATTCCTTAACTACTATCATTAATTTCACAGGCGGTGCTCTTACTGCCTTCCCCGGAGCTAATCCTTATGGAAGCCTTGTCCAGATGGGCGACACCAATATTTATGGAATGACAAGTATGGGCGGCAGTGGCAATGCAGGAGTGATATTTGGAATTAATCCCGTTAACAATGCCTACTCTGTTTTATGGAAATTCAATACCTTCAGCTCCCATAACCCCTTAGGAAGCCTGTGTTTAAACACTAATGGTCTGCTCTATGGAATGACAAATGGCGGAGGCGCACTGTCAGGGAGTATCTTTCAAATAGATCCTACCGATAGTATTCTTTATACAATAGTAACATTTGGCAGCGGCGAAAAACCTCATGGAAGTTTAATTCTTGCCGGTAATGGGCTGTTTTATTTTATGACTTATGGCGGTGGAACTTCAAGTGATGGTCAAGTCATGGAATTTGATCCTGGGAATAATACCCAAGGAAACTTATGGTCATTCAATGGAACCAATGGCTTGAATCCAATGGGCGACATTAGTATTCAACGATGTTCTTTTGCAAATTTCAGGACAGATACATTGAATAACTGTCAGGCGTTGACCACGAGCTTTCTTAATCTAAGTACGTTTTCAAGTTCCTACCTATGGGCTTTTGGTGATGGAAATACAGATACTTCCAGGAACCCAACCCATACTTATGGCTTTCCAGCATTTGACACAGTGACATTGTACACCACCAATCTTGAAGGATGCACCGATTCCATGAAAAGGGTCTATCATTTTGTTCCTAACCCAACCATTGCATCTATCGTTGCAGATACCTTCTCAGGTTGTCCTACACTCACAGTTTATTTTCGGAACCACAGTCAAAATGCGACCAGCTATCTGTGGTATTTCGGTGATGGATATTCATCTACATCGAATGCAGACAGCGTGGGTCATAATTATATTGGTTCAGGATATTATGATATACGATTGTACGTTCATGATTCTGTAACTGGTTGCAATGACACATTGATTCTTCATAATTATCTGCATGTCCTGCAATCTGCGCCTGTAACGGCTTCCTTCACCATGAGCGACAGTGTGGGTTGCACTCCTCTATTGATTAATTTTACAAATACCAGCAGCAATACCACCACTTCTTATGAATGGTATTTCGGGGATAGCGATTCTTCAAATACATACAGTCCTTCGCATTCCTATTCCAATTTAGACACTGTTTATCCTACTCTTGTGGCATACAATGTTGATACTACTTATCCCTGCATCGGCAAAAGCACCATGAGGGATACGGTCATTCTTCATCCATCTGCTCAAGCGCATTTCTCTGCCGATTCTTTGCAAGGTTGTCTGCCCCTCACGGTCCATTTTACCAATGTCTCTTACAATGGAATTTCTTACTACTGGAATTTCGGAGATGGGGATACCTCGACCGCCGTGAGTCCGGTTTATACTTATACGACTGCCGGGCTTTTTACAGATACTTTGATTGCTTATGGTGCAGCAGGTTGCAATGATACTTCAGTGCATGTCCATTACATAGCCACACAGGTTCGTCCTAATCTGATAAACTCATTTACCGGAAGTCCTTTATCGGGTTGTGATTCTTTGGAAGTTCAATTCAGCAATACCAGTAGTGACGCGACTTTCTATCTTTGGCACTTCGGCGATGGGAATTCAAATTCAGTTACCAATCCAAGCCATCAATATACCAATCCCGGAAATTATTCTGTTACTTTGATTGCTTATAACTATGCTCTTTGCGGATTACTGTCAGATACTCTTGTCCTTCATAATTATGTCAATGTCCTGACTCCGCCCAATATTATCATCACTCAAATTGGAGATACTTTAATCTCTAACTTCGTTACCGGAAACCAGTGGTACAATTATGGAATTCTCATCAGCGGGGCTACCTCCCAAAAATACATAGTTCCTTCGACGGGCTGCTATCAAACTACCTATACCGACAGTAATGGATGCTCTAATATTTCAAACGTCATCTGTGTAGATTTTGCCGGGATTAGTGAGATCACAATGGCAAATGGAATCACTATTTACCCCAATCCTGCAATAGATCAAGCTACCTTAGTGATTAATGAAAACTTCATTACCAATAATGCAACTTTATCTATTTACAATCTCCTCGGGCAAGAACTTCAACGGATTGCATTGCCCGCCAATCAAGGGAATAAAGAGGTAACTATTGACAGAAAGGATATTCCAAATGGTCTCTATTTCTATAAGATCATTAACAGCAATTCAGAAGTATTGGCGACCGGAAAATTAATCTTCAGATAGAACAGAAATAAAAATATGTATTATTCTTCACAATTTATAAATACTATTATTGAAAGCATGCCAACGGCTATTGCTTATACTAACCTTAATGACGCTAAACTGATTAACTGCAATGAAATCTGCCTTAAATTATTTGGCTTTCCAGATAAAAAGAAGGTGCTTGGACTTTCTGTTTTTGAACTAAATGTTTATGATAATGAGGAACAGAGAGAGAAGGTTGTAAATTTATTGAAAGAACATAAATTAATCAACAATATGGAGCTTCCTATGCGGAACTCGCGAGGAATGAGGATATGGCTGGCAGCCTCTTTTCAACTATTGGAGATAGATACAATTCCTGTCCTGTTTTCAGTGTGGATAGATATTACAAAACGGAAAGTAGCAGAGGAAGCCTTAGAAAAATTGAATAAAGAATTAGAGATAAGGATAAATGAGCAAACCAAGGAATTGCGTAAAAGCGAATCTGGGTTAAAGATGGCTCAAGAAATATCGCGCATCGGTAACTGGGAGCATAATTTCTTGACAAATGAAGATAGCTGGTCAGATGAAATATACAAAATATTTGGTTTCGAAAAGGGTGAGGTGAAGCCGGCATTTGGAACCTATCTTTCGACTTTTCATCCTGATGATCTTGAATTCAACACTTCCATTATCAATGAGGCTAAGAAGGATATAAAATCTTTTTCTATCCTTCATCGCAGTTATACCAAGGGTGGGTCCTTAATCTATATATACACCGAAAGCCGCTTTTTGTTTGACAATGAAGGAAACGCGGTGGCTATGTATGGCATCACCCAGGATGTTACTAATACAGTGGAACGTGAGGCTAAATTATTGGCTCAAAATAAAACCCTTTCTGAAATTGCCCGAATGCAATCGCACCAGGTAAGGAAGCCTATTGCTCAAATCCTCGGATTAATGAATCTTTTAAAAACAGATGATCCTGCTGACCCGTCAAACTCGCAGATTCTTGCCAAATTAAAAGAAACCGCCATTGCTTGTGATAAAATCATTCATGATATTTCTATTATGAATAATGAGATCGAGCGAATGAACGAACAGTCTTAGTTGGATTTATTTCTGAACAACAAATTTTCCTCGCTCACTTCCTTTCTCAGTTCTTATCTCATAGAAATAAAGCCCTGCATTCCAATTGGCAATTGACAATTGATAATTGACAATTGATGGGAGGGTTTCTGTATAGACTTCATTCCCCAAGAGGTCTGTGATTATTAATTGCTGATTGGGGGATGGGAGGGATTGATGGATGTGTAGTAGGGTGGTGGCGGGGTTGGGGTAAACACTGATTTGTTCATCTATTGCCATTAATTCATTTATGCCTGTTCCTTGGGGTAATTCAATAAAACTTCCTATAGGATCGAATCCGTTTATGAAATCAAAATCAAACATTTTTGTATAGGTATTGTTTGAAATATCATAATTAAAAATAGTGCCTGCACTATCAATACCACCATCAGATGTCATTCCATAAAGTTTACCATTTGATGCCTGAATCAAATCTCCCAAAGGACCTGAACCATCCGAATAATTGAAATCATGCAGATCAATGAAGTTATTTGATGACGGGTCAAGACTGAAGATGTTGCCATTATTACCAGATGTCCCTGATGTCATTCCATAAAGTAATCCATTACTTGCCTGCATCAGGCTTCCAAATGGCAAGGCACCATGAGCACTGTCAAAATTATGAACAACTGTGTATGTATTATTTGTAATATCAAAACTAAATATTACCCCTGCACCAGTTGACACATTATTATTGCCCCAATGATTGGTATCAGAACCACCGTAATAGGTCATTCCATAAAGAAGACCATTTGTAGCTTGAATTAAATTACCAAGTGGGTTTGCACCATTTGAATTATCAAAATTGAACAATTTTGTATAGGTATTTGTTAGAATATCATAACTGAAAATTACACCATATCCAGAACCATGATTAAGAGTTGTATCCCCACCACCAAAAGTCATCCCATAAAGTTTCCCATTATTTGCTTGCAATAGACTACCGAAAGCGCAACACCCAGTATTGTAATTGAAATTGATTAATACAGTAAAAGAATTATTGGTTGGGTCTAAACTAAAAAGTGTACCGCCTCCATCGTTGCCAATAGACATATCACCACCATATTTAGTCATCCCATATAATTTACCATTGGTTGCCTGAATTAAACTTCCATTAGGTTGATTTCCTGTACCTGAAGCAGTATCGAAATTCATGATATCGGAATAAACATTGCCTACAGGGTTGAAATTAAACAATACACCATTTCCTAAGGGTGCACTGCTTGAAGAATCACCGCCATTAACGGTCATTGCATAAAGGCTACCATTAGTTGCTTTTAATAAATGTCCAACGGGATCAAGTCCATTTGGCAAGTTATGAAAAGATTTAAGAGCTTGGAATCCAGAGCCGTCTTCATTAATTTTAAATATTACTCCTCCATTTGGATAACTACTGCTGCCACCTAAACTTGTCATGCCCCAAAGTTCAGTATTTTGAGCCTTCATTTTTATTACTGTTATGCAAATCAGGATGGCGAAGGGTATATAGATTTTTTTCATTATAAATTTCATTATGCCCGAAACCAAAAAGTTCCCGTTAGCATGGCAAAATTATGAAAACATTTCTGAATTTCCCAGCCCTGCTATCCAAACCTTTCTAAATTCCTCGCTATGAATCTTATCTAAGTACACATCTTTTATATTAAAAAAGGCAATAATGAATATTGAACAAGGAATTTTGAATATTGATTTAGAAGGTTAAATTTAGAAGAAAAGAAGTCAGCATACGACTATGTTCATCGTTAACGAACTTCAATATTCAAAATTCCTTGTTCAATATTCATTATTGTTTTCTTCCTTTTTCCTTAATAAAAAGATGTGGGTACACGGTAGATATATAAAGGAGTGCCAAAACCTAATATTCCTCAAAATCTCCCTTTTCCCGTTGAAAAATCGGTTTTGGAGGGGGGTGGAAAAACTTCCCAGAGACATGTTTAGCCCCAACATCTCGATGGTGAAGCCCAAGATCGAGATGTTGGAGCCGGTTATCAAGATGAAGGAGCCGAATGTCGAGATGTTGGAGCTGGTTGTCGAGATGTTGGAGCTGGTTGTCGAGATGATAGAGCGAGATGTCGAGATCATGGAGCCGGATGTCGAGATGATAGAGCCGGTTATCAAGATGTTGGAGCCGGTTATCGAGATCAAGGAGCTAAATATTGAGTCCATATTATGTTTATGCTTTTTGAAATTTGTTGTATAATAAAAAATCCCGCCGAAGCAGGATTTTCGGACTTAATCCAAATTATTTCGGAATTAGCAAAAAGCTCTCCGTGTCCTATTTATCGAAGAGCTCTAATTCATGGCTTCTTCTTATCCTTAATTAACCGGCTGAACGATCTTGGTAGGCTCCATATTGGCATTGCGAATGGCAATTTGTTGAGCCACATTCCTCGCCATTTCCATGAAAGCAAAATTGGAAGGAGTGCCTTCATCAAGCACCACCGGACGACCATTGTCGCCACTTTCGCAGATGCTCTGGACGATAGGAATCTGACCAAGAAGATTGATGCCCAGTTTCTCAGCTAATTTCTTGCCTCCGTCCTTGCCGAATATGTAGTATTTATTGTCAGGAAGTTCGGCAGGGGTGAAATAAGCCATGTTCTCAATCAAGCCCAAAACAGGGACATTGATGGCATCCATCTGGAATAACGAAATGCCCTTGATAGCATCCGCCACAGAGACCTGTTGAGGAGTCGTAACGATGACAGCACCTGTCACCGGAACCGTCGAAACCAAGGAGAGATGAATATCGCCGGTGCCTGGAGGGAGGTCAATAATCATATAATCCAAATCGCCCCAGACAGCATCAGAAAACAACTGGGTAAGAGCACGGGAAGCCATCGGACCGCGCCATGCTATTGCCTTGGAAGGATCCACCATAAAACCAATAGAGAGCACCTTGACACCATACTTCAAAACAGGCTCCATCATTGCCTTTCCATCTATTTCATGGACAGCAAGACGCTGGTTTTCCAAGCCAAACATGATAGGGGCGGAGGGTCCATAAATATCAGCATCCACCAAACCAACCCTGGCACCATCCATCGCTAATGCAACAGCAAGATTGGAAGCGATAGTGGACTTCCCGACACCGCCCTTGCCAGAAGCAACAGCTATGATATTCCTGACTCCCGGAAGTAAGGCTTTATCGTCTTTTCTCTTGCTGGTAACATCCGAAGTCATGTTGACAGTGACATTAGCCGATTCATCCACAAAATGAATGATGGCATTAATGCAAGCCCTTTCTATCAAGGCTTTCAGCGGACATGCTGGAGTGGTAAGGACTACGGAGAAGGAGACATTCTTCCCATCTATTTCGATGTCCCGAACCATATTCAAGGTGATTAAATCCTTCTTTAAATCCGGCTCGATGACATTGCTCAACGCATCGGTTACTTGTTCTTTTGTAATAGACATAGTGTAATTATTTATGGGGCAAAATTAAATAAACGAAAGGAATTTAATATTCCTTGTCTATTTGGGATTTAAAGAATCGAAATACTTCTTAGCAGTCTCCAATTCCTGATTATAACTGGAGCTGGACATGCTCAATTCATCTTTAAAATAAAATATCCCACCCCAATCATAAACTATCTTGACATAAGAAATCTGTACCCCGTTTTTCTTCACCACATTTCGTGTAATGACCCTTCCTTTTTCATTGTATGTTTCTTGTGTGATTCCTTCAGGATAAAACTTCTCCTCGAATTTAGGGAGATTACTTACCGGTTTCTGTTTATCCACAACGACAGGTTTAGAAGTATCTTTAGGTTTCTTTTTTAAAGTATCGGTGGGACTTTTAACAGGAGGATTTTTGATGGAATAAGCAATGCTGTCCTTTTTCCTTGCATCCATGATGGAATCTAACTTATGTCGCTCTAATGCTTCCCTCCTTTGTTGAGCAACTTTATCCAATGAATCCTGAATATATTGCTGACTTCTGAATTCTTTTTGAATAGTTACCATCCCTATAGAATCCCTTTTTGTTTTAGCTATAGAATCTTGTTTCACCTTAATTTTAGCAAGGGAATCAGCAGCAATTTTACCTCTGATTAAGGAATCAATCTTAGCTTTATTATCAACCTCTACTCGCTGTTGGATACTTTCTTGAAGCAGTTTCATCTCCGCCTGCACTTCACGATTATATACCTCATCAAAGTCGAAATCCTGGAACTTTTCATTGAAGAGAATCTTTACGGCAGGCTTCTTCAGCGATTCCATTTGAGCAGAGCCTTTGAAGTCTTCCAGAAGAATCACATTAAATTTATACTGATACTCATATGGAAGTTGTGAAGAGTCAGGAACCATCGTGGTTACGGTCAATATCTTGGTGATATAGCCTTCTTTGGAAACATACAAAGTATAGATTTGATTAAGGTCTAATTTCATGTCAAATCTACCAACAGCATTGGTTACATAGTCGGTTACTTTTGAATCATCTTTGAACACAACAATTTTCACATTCCCAAGATTCTTGTTATCTCCCTTTGCATTAATCTCGCCTTTCACATTGCCGAATATCTCAAGATTGCCGGGCTTAATAACTTTTGTCTTTTGAGTCTTCTGGGCAGAAGCAATTCCTGGAAAACAAAGAAACACCATCACCATTACCATTATTGATTTGATAATTTTATGAAGTGGATTATTCGTTACCTTCTTTGTTGTTTTCATCTTAAATAAATCTATTTCTTCTTGCCTTCAAGCAAATATCTGACCAATTTTTCGGGTTTGTTTTTATGGATAATATACGGCGGTAAAAATAGCAATAAGTTATAGTACGAATTTAATGGGATAAGAAAACTTTATCAACGACTTTATTAACAATTTCCAATGCTTCCTGATTGATATTTATCAAATCCTTTTTGAAATAATTGATTAAGTTTTCAGTGGGCATGTTTCCTACCAAATCATCCGCCGCCATTGGGCATCCGCCATAACCCTTCATTGCGCCATCGAATCTTTTACAGCCATTATCATGAGCTGCTTTAATCTTTTCTTCCCAATTAAAACTGTGAGTATGGAGATGTGCACCAAATTCGATTTCAGGAAATGAAGGGATAAGATTCTTAAATAAATAAGAAATTGTTTCAGGATTCCCAACACCGACAGTATCAGACATGGAGATGATTTTAATTCCCATAGAGGCTAATTTATCAACCCAATTTATTGCCACTTCAGGACTCCATTCATCGCCATAAGGATTGCCGAAGCCCATCGAAATATAGACTACCAACTCCTTGTTTGACAAGACACAAAGATTTTGAATCTTCTCCACATTGATCAGCGATTGTTCAATTGTAGAATTCGTATTTCTCATTTGGAAGGTCTCTGAAATAGAAAATGGAAAGCCAAGATAATTGATGCTTTCATGGACGATGGCTTCCTCTGCACCTCTGACATTTGCGATGATGGCAAGTAGCTTTGAAGAGCTTCCTTCGAGCTTCAATCCATTCAATACCTCGACGGTATCTGCCATCTGGGGAATCGTTTTATGGGATACAAAACTTCCGAAGTCTATAGTGTCGAAACCCACACGCAGCAGGGCATTGATGTATTCTATCTTCAATGCTGTCGGAATAAAATGTTTGATTCCTTGCATGGCATCTCGCGGACATTCTATGAGTTTTATCATGAGGGATTAACGGTATTTAATATCTTTTTATTTATCTTTTTAATGATAGAGGGTCCTTCGTATATGAAGCCTGTATAGATCTGAATCAAGTCTGCGCCGGCATTCAATTTCTCAAGGGCATCTTCTGGAGAATGTATTCCTCCTACGCCTATAATCGGGAATGCTTTATTCGATTTTGAACTCAAGTATTTAATCACCTCTGTTGATCTTCGAGTCAATGGCTTCCCGCTCAATCCGCCCATTCCAAGACTTTTTACTTCGCTTTCATCGGTCTTTAAGCCTTCTCTTGAGATCGTCGTATTGGTAGCTACCACGCCATCAATCCTGGTATGGATTACTATTTCAATGATGTCGTCCAATTGTTCATTGGTCAGGTCAGGAGCAATCTTCAGGAGGATAGGCTTTGGTTTTCTCTTCTGATTATTCAATGATTTAAGATGCATTAATAATTTTGTGAGTGGCTCCTTTTCCTGCAATTGGCGGAGGTTTGGAGTATTCGGCGAACTTACATTCACTACAAAATAATCTACATAATCATGCAAGGCATCGAAGCATAATTCATAATCATGGATTGCATTTTCATTAGGCGTTATTTTATTCTTCCCGATATTTCCTCCGACAATAATCCCTGGCTTTCTATTCCTTAATCTTGCTGCCATTTGTTCCATTCCTTCATTATTAAAACCCATCCTGTTGATCAACGCCTCATCTTCTGGAAGCCTGAAACAACGGGGCTTTTCATTACCCGGCTGTGTAAGAGGAGTTACTGTTCCTATCTCAATAAATCCAAAACCTAGATTGCTTAATTCCTCAATATATTTACCATCTTTATCAAAGCCTGCTCCAAGCCCTACCGCGTTCGGAAACTTAATTCCAAAGACAATTCGTTCTAATCTCTTATCTCTGACAGTATAGATGCTTTTGATTAAGGATGGTATTCCAGGAATTTTATTCACTGAAGAAAGTACCGAAAACACCAGCCTGTGGGCGGTTTCTGGGCTAAAGAGAAACAGGAACGGTTTAATAAGATACTTGTACATCAGGGGCTGCAAAATTAAATATTATTAGTGAATAGTGAATAGTGAACAGTGAATAGCGAATAGTGAACAGTGAATAGTGAACAGTGAACAGTGAACAGTGAACAGTGAATAGTGAATAGTGAATAGTGAATAGTGAATAGTGAATAGTGAATAGTGAATAGTGAATAGTGAATAGTGAATAGTGAACAGTGAATAGTGAATAGTGAACAGTGAATAGTGAATAGTGAATAGTGAACAGTGAACAGTGAACAGTGAACAGTGAACAGTGAATAGTGAATAGTGAATAGTGAATAGTGAATAGTGAATAGTGAATAGTGAATAGTGAATAGTGAATAGTGAATAGTGAATAGTGAATAGTGAACAGTGAACAGTGAATAGTGAATAGTGAATAGTGAATAGTGAATAGTGAATAGTGAACAGTGAATAGTGAACAGTGAATAGTGAATAGTGAACAGTGAAGCAAATACATTTGCACTATTC
>Ga0206816_1104_pt2 | contig 21938 bp, 19 predicted proteins | sample Alteio_BWOrgCont_88_FD_152866 | JGI IMG/M metagenome (GOLD analysis project Ga0206816, IMG submission 152866) | Enriched cells from forest soil in Barre Woods Harvard Forest LTER site, Petersham, Massachusetts, United States -... | ecosystem: Environmental > Terrestrial > Soil > Temperate forest >... | reverse complement strand
GCCGACAAGTTATCACGTGGCTTTAATATCCAAACAGGTGGTTTATTTGGGTGTTACTATGCTACAGGCAGCTGTTATATTTTCTATCGGGATGTGGCTGTTTCCGTATATCGGTTTGCCGGCGTTGAACCCGCCGTCTGATTTGGCGGCATTAATAATCACTACCTTAATTTGCGGCTGGTGTGCTGTAAGTTATTCTATTTGCGTAGGTGTTTATTCTGATACGCAAGAGCAAAGCAATGGTTTTGGCGCGGTATCTATTGTGATACTGGCCTGCGTTGGCGGTTTAATGGTGCCCAGTTTTGCCATGCAGGGCGCGTTTAAAACTGCGGCAGATATATCGCCGATGCACTGGTGCCTGCAAGCTTATTACACCCTGTTTTTAGAAGGCGGAAAGTTGAAGGATATTTTAAACAACTTGATACCTTTGTTTATTATTACACTAATAATTCAGTTCGTAACATATTTGGGCTTGAAGCGCAAAAATTTGATATAACCACCAATGGAAAAAGAAGCATTAAAGGCACAGTTAAAAACGCAGATCATACAGTTTTTAAACCTGACTGACCTTACCCCTGCCGATATAAAAGACGATGAACCGCTTTTTGGCGATGGCCTGGGTTTAGATTCTATTGATTCGTTGGAGCTCATCGTGCTGCTGAAAAAAGAATACGGCATAACCATCCAGGACCCTAAAGAGGGCCGTAAAGCATTGGTGGATATTAATACGATGGCCGATTATATTGAGGCTAACGGGAAGAAATAGATGAAAGATGCTATTAAATTAACCTTAATGCCACTTTATGGGCAACTATTAAAGCAAATAACAATACCTAAAGACGTCTATTCTTTTTGTATACAATGGGGGAAGAATTTCCCAACAGAAAATAATACAGGAATATTATTTGTCGGTAAGGCCACGAATGGGTGGGTAACAAATTCAAGGGATGTAGAAGTGTTGTTTGGTGACACTAAAGATAGGATATTCAATAGGTGGGATCAAATGAAATGGGTTCATGACCTTGAAAAAGACAAAGGATACAATACGCTGAAATCCGCATTTTGGCGAGTAATTAAACGAACAACTCAATCTGTGTATGGTAAAGAAGATTGGTATTCAAAAATTGCGTGGAGTAATCTTTATAAAGTTTCCTATATCACGGGAAACCCTGATGCCGCTTTAAAAAAAGAGCAAATAGAAATTTGTAAAAAAATTTTACAAGAAGAAATAAATATTTTATCTCCAAAATATGTTGTCTTTCTGACATCTGGATGGGAAAATACTTTTGTTAGTCATTTGACTAAAGACACACAACACAAATGGGATACATTGTATAAGTGGGATAAAAAATATGAAGTAAAAATTTGTCTTGTTGACGACAGGATATTTATGTGTTCACAACATCCACAAGGAAAGAGCGAATATCACCATGCGAAGGTAATCGCCGACATTATTAATGGAGTTGCTTAAAGCATAATCTTATTAGTAAGATAGGGTAGAACAATATATTTTTAAAACGATACTCATAACTCATCCAACAACTCGTCAGCGGTTTTAAGTTTAATTTTTTCTTGCTTAGCCAAATTCATTTCCGCAATTGATTCTTTAAACTCTCTTAAAAAATCATCTTTTGATAATGGCTCTTCTAAATTGACAAGCGTTTCATCCATAATCAAATCTAAAGAAAAAATCGGTCATTCATGTGGCTAAAGCCGCATTAGTCCATTTATTTCTGTCCGTCCCATAAATGGGACGGCAATGATAAAAAAGTTCATTGCCGTTGGCTTCAGCCAACGGATAAGGAGTATAAGTTAGTCGGGCTTTAGCCCAAGTAGTTTAACCGCTACAATGCGGTAGATATAAATTCGAATAATTTAATAGGGTGAATTTGAATTGCATTCTTATGGATATATACAAACATATAAATCATTAACTTTGAGTAATGATCTATATTAAAAGAACGATACTTTTTTGCCTGGTGCTTGCAGCGCTTACCGCCTGCCATACCCACGATAATTTCTCGACCGAAAAATGGCTTAACGGCGATGGGCTTCAATTTCCGTATAGGGATAATATACTGGATGATCTAATTCAGCATCATAAGCTAAAGGGAATGACCTATAAAGAGGTGCAGCACCTTTTAGGCGACCCGGACGGAGTTGACTCGACCGGTTTTCATTACCAGGTCATCGAAACATTTAACAATATGCGCAAACACGACCATATTAAAAACCTGGTATTTTATATGGGTAAAGATTCCATTATCACTAAATACGAGGTGTATGACTGGAAATTAAAAAAGAAGAAATAACTACAGCCGGCTGAATGTTAATTAAATAGCTTTACCCTCCGTCAGACTTATGAAGTTTCGTAAACTTCGTCAGTCGAAATCTTTAAAATATGGCCTGTGCGATACGTTTGGTTGGCGCGGGGTTACCCATAGTATAAAAGTGCAGCACCGGTGCGCCAATTTTTACCAACTCCTTACACTGACTTATCATCCATTCAATACCAACTTCCTTAACCTCGGCTTCCGATTTACAGGCATGTATGGCATCGCTCAATGCATCAGGCATATCAATATGAAATATTTTAGGCAGGCTGATCAATTGTTTGGACGATGTAATCGGCTTTAATCCCGGAATAATGGGCACATTAATCCCATTTGCGCGGCAATTGTTTACAAATTCCTGGTACTTGGTGTTATCGTAAAACATTTGGGTTACAATGAAGGTTGCGCCGTTATCTATCTTCTGTTTCAGGTATTTAAAATCAGTTTTCAAGTTGGGCGATTCAAAGTGCTTTTCGGGATAACCGGCTACGCCGATACAGAAATCCGATTTTACCGACTCGTGATCTTCGTGCAGGTATTTGCCTTTGTTCATGTTTACTACTTGTTCCAACAGATCGGTAGCATAGTTATGACCGCCGGGTGTGGGTATAAATGACGATTCAGTACGGCGGGCATCGCCACGTAATACCAAGACGTTTTCAATACCTAAAAATTGAAGGTCTATCAAAGCGTATTCTGTCTCTTCCCTGGTAAATCCACCGCAAATTAAATGCGGTACGGCATCCACGCCATATTTATTCATAATAGCCGCGCATACGGCCACCGTGCCGGGGCGTTTGCGGTAACTTACTTTTTCCAATAGGCCATTAGGATGTTCTTTATAAACATGATCCTCGCGCGATGAAGTTACGTCTATAAATGGCGGTTTAAACTCCATTAACGGATCAATCGCATTGTAAATGCCTTGAATGCTTTGGCCTTTAATTGGCGGTAGAAGCTCAAAGGAAAAAAGAGTTTTGCCCTTGGCGTTGTTTATATGTTCGGTGATCTTCATATTCGTTTTTGTTGCGAGGTACGAAGCAATCGCGAACTATGTAAGTCGGCTACTTTGCATCCTTGCGATTGCTTCGTACCTCGTAATGACAGTCTTATTATTTATATGTTTAATTTAATAATTTAAATTCGGCCCGAGCCAACGTTCTACCGTTTCTACCGACATATTCTTCCTAACTGCATAATCCTCAATTTGATCCTTACTTATTTTACCCAAGCCAAAATATCTTGATTGCGCATGTGCAAAATAGAACCCGCTTACGGATGCCGCCGGTGTCATGGCCAGGCTTTCAGTAAGGTGCATGTGCGCATTCTCTTCGGCTTTAAGTAAGTCAAATAGCGTGGTTTTTTCGGTATGCTCCGGGCAGGCTGGATAACCTGGTGCCGGGCGTATGCCCTGGTATTCTTCTTTGATCAGTTCTTCTGCAGATAGCTCTTCGTTGCTTGCGTAACCCCAGTATTCTTTACGTACCAGTTCGTGCATTTTTTCGGCAAAAGCTTCAGCTAAACGGTCGGCGAGGGCTTTGGCCATAATGCTGTTATAATCATCGTGGTCCCTTTCAAATTCGGCTACCAATTCATCGCAGCCTATGCCTGTTGTTACGGCAAATCCACCAAAATAATCGGCAACGCCACTTTCTTTTGGCGCGATAAAATCTGATAGCGCATAATAAGGCTCGCCCTTTACTTTTTCGGATTGTTGACGTAGCGTATGAATATGAGTAAGCAATTGCTTACGGGTTTCATCGGTATATAATTCTATATCATCGCCAGCGCTATTTGCGGGCCAAAAACCAATAACGCCATTAGCCTGCAGCAGGTTTTCTTTTACGATTTTGTTTAACAATACCTGTGCATCATCATATAATTTCTTTGCCTCGATGCCGACAAATTTATCGTCAAATATTTTTGGATAACTGCCACGTAGTTCCCAGGTATGGAAGAACGGTGTCCAATCAATATAAGGTACTAACTCCGCTAACGGATATGCCTCAAAAACTTTGGTACCGGTAAATGCCGGTTTGGGTGCAATATTGTTCAGATCAATTTGAAACTTTGATGCCCGGGCTTCTTCCAAAGTAACAAAACGTTTATCCGATTTTTTATTGGCGTGTGCTTCGCGGGCTTTTTCGTATTCGTCCTTTATGCCTTGTATGTAACCATCGCGGTTATCCTTGTTCATCAAGCTACTGCAAACGGTAACGCTGCGCGATGCATCCAAAACGTGTATAGCCGCTCCCGAATAATGCGGAGCAACTTTTACAGCCGCATGGATGCGCGAGGTTGTAGCGCCACCAATAATTAACGGAATAGTAAAACCTTCACGCTCCATTTCTTTGGCAAAATGAACCATTTCATCAAGCGATGGAGTTATTAACCCACTTAGCCCGATAATATCAACTTCCTGTTTTTTCGCCTCTTCAATAATGCGTTGTGCCGGAACCATAACCCCCAGGTCTATTACCTCGAAATTATTACAGGCTAAAACTACACCTACTATATTTTTGCCAATATCGTGTACATCGCCCTTAACGGTAGCCATTAAAATTTTACCGGCGTTGGCACGGCTCCCACTGGAATCTTCTCCGGCATCAATTACACGTTGCTTTTCTAATTCAATAAACGGCAGCAAATACGCTACGGCTTTTTTCATTACCCGGGCCGATTTTACAACCTGCGGTAAAAACATTTTGCCTGCGCCAAACAAGTCGCCAACAATATTCATCCCGTCCATCAACGGGCCTTCAATTACTTCCAATGGTTTAGAATAGGCCAGCCTGGCTTCTTCCACATCATCATCTAAATATTCTATAATGCCTTTTACCAGCGCGTGGGATAGACGTTCAGCAACCGTTCCTTTGCGCCATTCTTCATCGCGCACTATTTCTTTGCCTTTACTTTTTACGGTATCGGCATATTCTACCAAACGTTCGGTAGCGTCATCGCGGCGGTTGAGTAAAACGTCCTCCACCAACTCTAATAAGGTCTTGTCAATTTCCTGGTAAACCTCCAGCATACCGGCGTTTACTATGCCCATATCCATGCCCGCTTTAATGGCATGGTATAGGAAGGCCGAGTGCATGGCCTCGCGCACCACATTGTTACCGCGGAACGAGAACGAAATATTACTTACACCGCCGCTTACTTTAGCGTAGGGCAGGTTTTGTTTTATCCAGCGGGTGGCATCAATAAAATCAACCGCATAGTTGTTGTGCTCTTCCAGGCCGGTTGCTACGGTTAATATATTCGGGTCGAAAATGATATCCTGTGGCGGGAAGCCAACTTCGTTAACCAATATGTTGTATGACCGCTGGCATATTTCTTTCCTTCGCTCTAAACTATCAGCCTGCCCGGTTTCATCAAAAGCCATTACCACTGTTGCCGCGCCGTAGCTTAATATTTTACGGGCATACTCTTTAAACTTTTCCTCTCCTTCTTTTAGCGAAATGGAATTTACAATACCTTTGCCTTGGATACATTTTAACCCTGCCTCGATAACGGTCCATTTGGACGAATCGATCATGATGGGTAACTTGGAAATATCGGGCTCGGATGCAACAAGGTTTAAAAATTTCACCATCACCGCCTCCGAATCGATCATACCCTCGTCCATATTAATGTCGATCACCTGCGCTCCGCCTTCCACCTGTTGACGTGCAACGGTTAAGGCTTCCTCATAGTTTTCGGCCAATATCAGTTTGGAAAACTTTGGCGATCCGGTAATGTTGGTACGCTCGCCTACATTCACAAATATGCTTTCGGGTGTTATGGTAACTGCTTCTAACCCGCTCAGGCGTTGATAAGGTTCTATTGTTGGTATTAAACGCGGTGAATGCTTTGCCGCCTTTTCGGCAATACAACGGATATGGTCGGGCGTAGTGCCACAGCAACCGCCGACAATATTCACCATGCCGGCTTTCATAAAATCGTCTACCTGGTGGGCAGTTTCATGGGCGGTTTCGTCGTACTGACCAAACTCGTTAGGCAAACCTGCGTTTGGATAGGCCGAAATAAATACATCCGCTTTTTGAGAAAGTTCTTCCAAATGCGGGCGCATTTCTTTTGCACCCAAAGCGCAATTCAAACCGACAGATAATAAATTAGCATGACGCACCGAGTTCCAGAATGCTTCAACGGTTTGGCCGGAAAGCGTACGGCCGGAAGCATCGGTAATAGTACCGGATATCATGATAGGCAAATGCTTCCCGCTTTCATTCGCGTAGCGATTAATCGCAAATAGCGCCGCCTTTGCATTTAAAGTATCAAATATGGTTTCGACTAATAGCAAGTCCGCTCCACCATCAACCAGTCCTCTTACCTGATCATAATAAGCTTCAGCCAAATCATCAAACGTAACGGCACGATAGCCCGGATCATTTACATCGGGCGAAAGAGATGCGGTGCGGTTTGTTGGTCCTACCGCTCCGGCCACAAAACGCGGTTTATCCGGATTTTTAAGCGTGTATTCATCGGCTATTTCGCGGGCGATTTTTGCTCCCTCATAGCTTAACTCATAAGCCAGTTCTTCCAGGTGATAATCAGCAAGCGATATTACTTGAGTGCTGAAGGTATTGGTTTCAATTATATCAGCGCCGGCATCCATATATTCAGCATGAATGGCTTTTATAATATCCGGACGTGTAATATTTAACAGGTCATTATTACCTTGCAGATCAGAAGCGTGGTCGCGAAAACGTTCTCCGCGAAAATCCTTCTCTGTAAGCTGATACCGCTGTATCATGGTACCCATTGCCCCGTCAATTACGAGAATACGTTTTTCTAATTCTTTTTTTATGTTCATTTGTGATTCCACCGATTGTTAATCTGATTGCACTGATTTGAGGTAATTGCACAGGTATATCGGTGAAATCATGTTCTAATCAGGGTAATCCTTAAATGCTGCTTATATCGAAAAGTCGGTGAAAAATGACCTTCGCTTATCTTTCCTATCTGCTGCAAAGCTGATAAGTAGAATTTAGCACCTTGTTAAGCACAGGTTGCTAAGACATCGCAGGGTCCAATCCCTCCGTCTTTCTCTATAAGCAATGCAAAGATGCGTAATAAAGTTGTAAAGTGCAAGTAGGATGAAGGCCCTCAATTATATATCCACAAAAGCGTATGCTTTTTCTGTTTGCGCAGCATCGGATCGACAACCGTCATCGTGTTGTTTGATATAGCAGGGCAGCCCCAGCCTTCGGGTGTGCCGCTTGGATAAACTTCGTCTTCGGGCACCATATTCCACGAATGAAATACGATCTCCCTGCCTAAAGCATTGCTGTTGGTGCTTTCTAATCCCGCAAGTACGTATTTTACACGTATTCCCCATTGGCTGTATGCACGTTCATTTACCCGGTATTTGCCCAAAGCACTGCAATGGCTGCCGTCGGAATTGCTAAAGACAGGGTTGTATTTAGATGAGGTGTATGACCAAGGCCCTTTGCCGCAACCATGACTAACCAAGCCCGAAATAAGGATATTGTTTTTCGTAAAATCCCATACCATAAAGCGTTTTACGCCCGATGGCAGGCTCATATCAATTAAAATGCAGTATTGGGTGTTGTATCCTTTTTGTTTGCAAAACAACAGGGCTTCTTTTGCTTTTTGCCGGGTTCGCGCGGTATCAATATGCGGCGTAGCGGCATTAACATTTAAAGCCAATAAAAATGCCGGTAAAATGCAGTATATTAATTTATACATGGTTTTACCGGCAAGTTAATACTGAATTATTGAAAATTATCTTCTTCTGCCAAAAATGCGCAGTAAAAACAGGAATAAATTAACAAAATCAAGGTATAAGGTTAATCCACCCATTAACGCCATTTTCTTGGCGGACGCATCACCATATTCAAGCCCAGCCCCTATGCGTTTTAGTTTTTGAACATCATAAGCGGTAAGGCCCACAAACACTGCAACACCTATGTAGCTTATCAAAATACTTAAACCGGTACTATGTAAAAACAAGTTAACCAGGCTTGCTATGATTATACCAAAAAGCAGCATGATCATTAAAGAGCCAAATTTGGTTAGGTCCTGCCGCGTAGTATAACCCGCAACAGCCATCACGCCGAAAAGCAGGGATGCCGTTATAAATACGCCTTCTACAGAACTTTGCGTATAGACTTGAAGTATAAAACTCAAACTTATTCCCATAACTACAGCATACGCTATAAACAATATAGCTAATACACCATACGCCAGGCGGTTAAAGCCAAAAGAAATCACTAAAATAAATGCAAGCGGGGCAAGCATTACAACAATCCCTAAACCGGATGTCCGGATAGAATTATACAATGCCTCATCGCTGGCAAATAAATAAGCAAAAAACGAAGATATGCCTAATGCAACAAACATCCATAAAAACACGTTCGCTAAGAATTTACGCGAGGTGTCGGTGTCATTAATTTGTGTTACGTTTTGGTACGCGTAATCTGTATTGTTATTTTCCATTTTTTTATTTTAAAAATTAATAGTCAAATTTAATTATAAGATGTGAGATAGCAGAAAAAGTTTAGCTTTTTCTGTTACCGATTATTTTAAATAGGCATTCAACTCTCGTGCCCAAGCCTTAATTCAGTCTTTTTGTCAGTTGTTCTTCAACCAATTTAAACAATTGCAACGGCTTTAATGCCCGCCAATTCATATCATCTAAAACGCCACCAAAGTTGATGTAATAGTCTATATTATTGCGCTTAAACTCTTCTATTACGTGTTCGCGGAAGTTGATACCTGCTATCCAGCCGTCCTCTACATCCTGAAACCACTCTTCATAATAACAGTCATCGGATGAATGAAAGTTTAGTACGTTTTCGCCGATAAGAATAAACTGGTTAATGCCATTGTCTATCATTAGTTCAATAATTTCGCGTTTCATCAACATAATATCGTTGTTGATAGCATCATTCCACTCGCCTATAAATTCTATTATGGCATAAGAACGCTCATAATCGGCAAACAATACTTTCATGTACAACGTGTTCGAGCCGAACGAATCCCATTGCGGATGCAGCAGGTAGTTGTACACCTGTTTATCAAACTCAAATTCGTTGTATTGCGTAGCGTAAAAAGGCGAATACTCGTCTTCTGCTGCTATGTAATCATCACGCCATTTATAGTATGGTTCTATTTCGTGCATAAGCCCCCTCTAAATCTCCCCCGGAAGGGGAGACTTTTGATTTTCAATTTTGTTATAATTTTCTACCGCTTTTCTCACGCTTCCCTGTTCTTTTAATAAATCGGCAGCGGCTTGTTCATCCAGTCCTGTTTCGTTCATTACCATGCGGGTACCACGGTCAACCAGTTTGTTGTTGGTGAGTTGCATATCCACCATTTTATTGCCTTTTACGCGGCCCAGTTGTATCATTACAGCGGTACTTAGCATATTTAATACCAGCTTTTGCGCGGTGCCGGCTTTCATCCGGGTAGATCCGGTCAAAAATTCGGGGCCGGTTACCACTTCTACCGGGTATTTAGCCTCTGCGGCAACAGGGCTGCCGCTGTTACATACAACGCAGCCGGTAATTAAATTATGTTGATTGGCGTTTTTCAATCCGCCAATTACGTAGGGCGTAGTACCCGATGCGGCAATGCCAACCACAACATCTTTATCGGTTATATCAAAAGCCGAAAGGTCTTTCCACGCCTGTTCAATGTCATCCTCGGCAAACTCAACGGCTTTGCGTATCGCACCATCGCCACCGGCGATAATGCCCACCACCCAATCAAACGGAACACCGAACGTTGGCGGGCTTTCAGACGCGTCTACCACGCCTAAACGACCACTGGTACCCGCGCCTATGTAGAATAAACGGCCGCCAGCCTTCATTTTTTCTGCAACGGCGGTCGCCAGCTTTTCAATTTGCGGCAAGGCCTTTTCAACTGCAAATGGAACGGTTTTGTCCTCTTTATTAATATTTTGAATGATATCCTTAACGCTCATTTGTTCTAAATGGTCGTAGTGCGAATCTCTTTCGGTGGCGGTTTGCATTTGTATTGATTTATTTTGACAAAATTGGGTAAAATTTATGATAATGGTTCGCTAATTGAAGTAGTAATGCGGCCCATTATGTAACTTTGTACAACGGATTTAATGAAAAGGGGAACGGCGATTATTTTCAGGTCATTATTACTGCTCTTAGTTGGCGTAACTATTGGCCTGTATATCAGCGACAATGGTTTTTCGAACCATAGCCTCGGCTTCCCATTTTCCAAACAAGATAAGGTTTCTAAAGTATTGCAGTTGGTGCGCAGCACTTATGTAGATTCAGTTAATGTTGACAGTATTGAGGGTGTTGCGGTAAACAATATGCTGCAAAACCTCGACCCGCATTCCATGTACCTCCCACCACAACAGGCGCTATCCATCAACGAAAGGCTTGAGGGCGGTTATACCGGCATCGGGATTGAATATATGCTACTGCGCGATACACTGGTAATTACGCAGGTTACTCCCGGCGGACCGGCGGCCAATGCAGGTTTAATTGCGGGGGACAGAGTTATCGAAGTAGAACATCAAAAATTCGCGGGCACGCGTCTCACTTCGGATAGAGTGAATAAAGTATTTCGCGGGCCAAAAGATTCTAAATTATCCCTTTCGATATTATCGCCGGATAGAAAATCGACCAAATTATTCGATATTGATCGCGACCATGTTGATATAAGCAGCCTTGATGCAGCATACATAGCCGCGCCATTAACAGGGTATATCAAAATAAGCAAGTTTGCCTCAACTACCGATGGTGATTTTCGTATCGCGTTAGCAAAGCTGAAAACGCAAGGCATGCAAAAACTGATCCTGGACCTGCGCGAAAACGGCGGCGGATATTTGAATACTGCAACAGCCTTAGCTGATGAGTTTTTAACCAAAGGCAAATTAATTGTTTACACCAAGGGCGCGCACGAAACACGTACAGATTATTTGGCGACAGACTCCGGCAATTTTCAGCAAGGTAAATTAGCCGTATTAATAGACGAAAACTCTGCATCGGCAAGCGAGATATTATCAGGCGCTTTGCAGGATCTGGATAGGGCGGTTATTGTCGGTCGCCGGTCGTATGGTAAGGGTTTGGTGCAGGAGCAATTTCCGTTTGGAGATGGGTCGGCGGTCAATTTAACGGTGGCGCGGTATTATACGCCATCTGGACGGTCTATACAAAAATCATATAAAAGTGGAATTGAGAATTATCGAAATGAATTGGCTGAGCGTGTGCGGAAGGGTGAACTGATATCGGAACAAAATAATTTGAACGACACGATATTTAAAACACCGTCAAAATATCGTACCTCAACCGGCCGGAAAGTTTTTAGTGGTGGCGGTATTATGCCGGATATTTTTGTACCAACAGATACTGCTCAAAATACTTATACCATTGCCGAATTGGCTAACGCGCAACTTTTTACCGCTTATGTAATCGATCGCTTACAAATTATGCTAAATAAATATACTTCGGAAGATGCGTTTTTAACTCAATATAAGGTTAGCGATGATGAATTGAGCAATTTTATTATTTATGCTTCACAAACCCTAAAAGAAATGGACTCGAATGATATAAGACTGTCGAAGCCTTATCTAAAAGTACTGCTCAAATCATTTGCCGCCCGTTTTAAATGGGGCGATGGCGCTTATTATAAATCGCTAAATGCAAATGACGAAGTTTTGAAAAAGGGAATAGAGGCAATTAGATGACACGATTTTCAGGATTTGAGGGATTAAACTGATCGCTTGCAGTTATCCTTTTAATCTATTCAATCGTGTACATCCACCTAATCCTGTAAATCGTGTTACTTCTGTCTAAACCAAACCTGTATAGGTGCCCCGGCAAAATCGAAATTTTCGCGCAGTTTATTTTCTATAAAACGGTAATACGGTTCCTTAACGTATTGCGGCAGATTGCAGAAAAAGGCGAACATGGGCGATGTGCCTGCAATTTGAGTGATATATTTTATTTTAACATATTTCCCTTTTAATGATGGCGGCGGGTAATGCTCTATAATCGGCAGCATGATCTCGTTCAACTTTGAAGTAGGTATTTTGCGGGCGCGGTTTTGATAAACCTGGTTGGCGGTTTCGATAACCTTTAACACACGCTGTTTTTCGGTAACGGAAGTGAACACGATAGGCACATCGGTAAACGGCGCTATTTTTTCATGTATCATTTCTTCAAAAACCTTAATGGTTTTGTTGTTCTTTTCTATCAGGTCCCACTTGTTTACAACGATAACGATGCCTTTTTTATTTTTTTCGGCAAGGTGGAAAATATTTATATCCTGCGATTCGATACCCTCAACGGCATCTATCATCAGGACAATTACATCGGCTTCTTCAATGGCTTTGATAGTACGCATTACGGAGTAGAACTCTATATTCTCTTTAACCTTCGTCTTTTTACGCATCCCCGCCGTATCAATCAGCATAAAATCATGGCCGTATTGGTTGTAATGGATATGGATAGAATCGCGGGTAGTACCGGCTATCGGAGTCACTATATTGCGTTCCTTGCCTATCAACGAATTGATGATCGAAGATTTGCCCACATTCGGGCGACCAACGATCGCGTATTTTGGACGGGTGTTCTCTTCCAGTACATCGTCGTCAAAATGTTTTACCACTTCGTCCAGCAACTCGCCCGTTCCCGAACCTGTCATTGAAGATATGGAGTAGATCTCGCCTAAACCTAAACTATAAAATACGGCGGCATCTGCTACCTGCGAACTGTTTTCCAACTTATTTACTACCACCAATGTAGGTTTGTTGCCTTTGCGTAACAGGTTGGCTATTTCATCATCCAGGTCTGTTATGCCCGTGGTAACATCTACCATAAATAAAATAACGGAGGCTTCTTCAATGGCAATAATTACTTGTTCGCGGATAGCGGCCTCAAACAGATCATTCGAGTTGGCTACGTAACCGCCGGTATCAATAATGGTAAATTTATGGTTCAGCCATTCGGCAACGCCGTAGTGACGGTCGCGGGTTACGCCGCTAAAATCGTCCACAATAGCCTTGCGGCTTTCAGTCAATCGGTTATATAAAGTTGATTTGCCTACGTTGGGTCGGCCAACTATGGCTACTATGTTACTCATTTGAAAGGGTTTTACGTTGTACGTTTTACGTGATGCAAGAACTGAAACTCTTATGTTCTATTTAATTTTATGGACAAAGATAAACGTAATACGTCTAACGTTAAACGTCCAACCTATTCGTACCCAAATTTCTTCAGGTAATTTTTCTTTGTGCGCCAGTCGGGAATTACTTTTACAAACATTTCCAGGAACACTTTTTTCTGGAAAAACTCTTCCATATCGCGGCGCGAGTAAGTGCCTACTATCTTCAGCATTTTACCGCCTTCGCCAATAATGATGTTCTTTTGCGAGTCGCGCTCCACAATTATTTCGGCGCTGATGCGGTGCAGCTTTTCGCCTTCAACAAACGCGGTTATAATAACCTCGGTGCTGTAGGGTATTTCCTTTTTGTATTGCTTAAATATTTGCTCGCGTATCATTTCCGATGCGAAGAAGCGGTCATTACGGTCGGTAAGCGCGTCTTTTTCATAATAAGGCGGATGCTCTGGCAGATGCTCTATCACAAAATTCATCACCGCCAGCACGTTGTAATCTTTTAAGGCCGATATGGCAAAAATGGCTTTCGGATCTAACTTTTCTTTCCAATACTCAACTTTAGCTTTTACTGTTTCTTCGTCCGATTGATCTACCTTATTAATTAACACCGCCAGTGGCGCTTGCGAGCCTTCCAACTTTTTTAATACGTCAGTTTCATCATATTCCTCATAAATATCAGTCACGAGTAGTATCAGGTCGGCATCTACTATTGAGCCATTTACCTGGTGCATCATGCTTTCGTGCAGGGCATAATGCGGTTTGATGATGCCTGGCGTGTCTGAAAATACGATCTGGTAATCTTCCTCATTCACAATACCCAAAATACGGTGACGGGTAGTTTGCGCCTTAGGAGTGATGATAGACATTTTTTCGCCCACCAGCGCGTTCATCAGGGTTGATTTCCCCGCGTTTGGCTTACCTATAATGCTTACAAAACCCGCTTTATGACTCATAAAAAAATATATGAAATATTATTTGGACTGCAAAGAAACGAATTATATCTTTGCAGTCCAATTTAAACAGGATGTAAATTGCATTTTTGACTTAATTGGAACACTTTTTGGGTAATGAACAAGAAGTAATACCAACAAAAAATAGTGCGGGATGGAGCAGTTGGTAGCTCGTCGGGCTCATAACCCGAAGGTCGTAGGTTCGAGTCCTGCTCCCGCTACCGAATCGGACAGCTTGGAAAATCCCAGGTTTGTCCGATTTTTTTTTGCCTGTATCTTGCTATTTATCAGGTAGATGAGAGAGGCCGCTTCATTGATTTTTCCGGTTCGATAAGTTGAACCATCAAAACACATTTTTTCAGGGAATATCGAACCGATCAAGTGCCTTTTTTGGTTAACATTTACACGGTTATACAATAAATCAAGCCTATACAGCGAATTTAAGGCCTTTTCAGCAAGTTCATCAATGTCAATTGTCGCTTTTGTGGCTCCTATTAACTTCGCTTCCAAACTAAGCAGTTTTTTTTCAGCAGCAGATTTCAAAGACTTGTATTCAGCGCTTTCTATGGCGCCGTCTAATAATAAATTAAGGCCTTTGGCTAAGCGGTCATTTTCGGCATGGATTTGAGCCAGTATATCTTTCCGACCCTCAAACTGAGACCCCGATTCGAGGTTGTAAACATCCTTGATAACCAAAGAATAGACTTCCGCCATACCCTGCCTGGGTAAGAATTTTTTTAACTCTTTTGAAAAGATATCGTTTACTTTCACGGCGTTAAATCGGGTGTGACAGGCTGGGACGCAATGGTAATAATAGAAATATTGGTTTCTTCCTCTGGAGGCACTGCCTGTCAACTGCCGGCCGCATTTAGGGCAGATAAGGTAATTCCTTAATGGTAAGTAATCCAACGAGGTAATCTTTACATTTGGAGACCGTTTTTTACCATCGAGTACTTCCTGAACTTCATAGAATAGTTTTTCAGTTATGATTGCTTCATGCTGTCCTTGGACAAGCTGTCTGTCTTCATCTCTATATTCGGGGACAACTATTTTACCACAATAAACCGGATTTCTGAGCAGTCGGTAAAAATTGCTCTTGCTACAATTAAGACCTTTTAAATTTAGTTCCTTTCTTATTTGATCGATAGCATATCTCCGTTGAGCTATCTGCTCAAACGCCCAACGAATCAATCCTGCTTTTGGCTCTATAGGAACTATGGTTTTTACTCCCGCTTCCGTGGTCCGGTTCACATAACCATAAGGTCCGGTAGTTAAATATCTACCCTCTTTTCTTGCTCTTCTCATCCCGTAGAATGTATTGAGCGCCCGCCTGTCATTTTCAACTTCAGGCGCTGCGAGATAAAAAGCCAGCATCATTTTATTTTCAGGGATAGCCAAGTCCAATGGTTGCTCAACGGCCTGCGGGTCAACGCCTGTTTTACGCAGAATATTGATCATCTGATAGGCATCACCAGCATTGCGGCTGAATCTATCCCACTTAGTAAAAAGCAAGAGATCAATTTTACTGCCTTTTTCCTTTCTAAGCGAGACAAGCATATCGCTCCACGCCGGCCGGTTGAATGTCTTGGCGGAATAATCCTCATATATCACTTTTCGTACGCTGATATTTTGTATGCTGCAATATTTGCGCAAAACCTCTTCCTGACTGCGAATGGAATAACCCTTATCTGCTTGCTCGTCAGTGCTCACTCTCACATATAGATCTGCTATTTTCATCTGTAACTTCCTGTTGCAGAGCTAATTTTGCCAAAGAATACATAAAATCCAAGATTAATCTGGCATCATTTGCACTAATGACACTGCCATGCTTTTTCAGGATTTCTACAACAATTTCAGTTGTAACCTTTTGCTTTTTGCCATACTCCACTTGTTACTCATTAAGTTTGAGAAATTTGCCGTAATTAGTCGCTATACAATTCTCTGTGTTTCAGAAAATATTCTCTTTTCGGCTATCCAGGCATATTCCGGGTTAATCTCAAAGCCGATATACCGACGGTTGAGGCGGGCCGCAACCAGCGCCGTGGTTCCGGCACCCATGAAAGGGTCGAGGATAATATCACTTTCACGGCTTCCGGCCTGTATGCACAATTCAGGCAATAAAGGCGGGAACGAAGCGGAATGGTTTCCTTTGAATGATGCCGTTGGAATACGCCATACCGATCTTCGGTTTGCGGGGCCGTCGGAGGTATTCAAGTTTTTAATAGCAGACCTGTCAAAATAGTATTTAGGGCTTTTGGATAATAAGAATATATACTCGTGGGACTTTGTACAGCGATCCCTCACGCTTTCGGGCATATTATTAGGTTTATGCCAGATTATATCCTGTCGCAGGTACCATCCTTGTTTCCGTAAGGCGAAAGCAACCATCCAGGGCAAGCCGATAAGGTCTTTATTTTTGATCTCCGGATGCTTGCCGGTGGTAGGCAGGCCAAAGCGCGTGATATTTTTGGATGGTTTCCCAAACTCCCGGTGCTTTGCCTGGTATACGGGATTCTTACCGGCTTTGCCGGAACCCCACCAGGCATCGCCAAGATTTAACCATAAAGTGCCATCCGGCTTTAAAACCCGTCTTACTTCTGTATATTCTGAAGATGTTGACCACCCTGTTCCGGGCCAAATTGACCACTGGGTTAGCTGACTTTTGGGTTGCAGCAAATGCTATAAAAGCGTGTACAAAAATAGTTATTTATAAAGTAATTTCATTAGTGCGTGTTTTCCAGCTCTGCGCCACGTTTTCTTCTCATAGATTCTCCCTTTAGCTCGATACGGTGCGCATCATGAACGATCCTGTCCAGGATAGCATCAGCAATTGTTTTTTCACCGATCACCTCGAACCATTTATTGACCGGTAGCTGCGAGGTAATGATCAGCGAGGTCTTTCCGTGCCGGTCCTCTATGATCTCCATCAGGGCGGCCCTGCTTTGTGCATCAAAAGGCTGAATACCGAAGTCATCCATAATCAGCAGTTGCTGTCTTTCCAGCTTGGCCAGTTCCTTGATATAGGAGCCGTCCGCTTTGGCCATCTTCAGCTTGGCGAATAGCTTGGGCGTACTGGTATATAATACCCGGTAACCCAATATGCAGGCTTGGTGGCCAATAGCAGAGGCTACATAGCTTTTACCGATACCGGTGCTGCCGGTGATCAGCAGGTTCTCAAAGCGGTCGATAAACGTACAGTCCGCCAGGCGCATAACCTGGTTACGGTCAATTGTCCGGTCGGCGTGGTAATGAACATCCTCTATAGCGGCTTTATAGCGGAATCGTGCATAAAGGATAGTGCGCTCAATACGCCTGTTCTGCCGGTCATCCCATTCGGCTTCTACCAGGTGGGCCAGCAGTTCGTCCGCTGTGTAATCATTTGTTTTACCGGTTTCCATGCTGCTTTTAAAGGCGTGGAACATGCCGAAGAACTTCATCTTCCGCAGTTTGTCTAAGGTGCTTGTGTTCATGTTGTTATTATTGTTGTTTTAAATGGTTATTTGTTATTTGTAATAATCTTCTCCCCGGATATTACCATGATCCGGCATAGGCAGCTCATCGGCAAATAAGCTTTCCTCATAGTTGTCCATCTTGTTTTCCAGTATGGTTTGTATCGTTTTATAGTTATACACGCCATAGCTTAATGCCCGCTGGCAGGCTACGGTTAACCGTTCATTCCCTGCTTTTTTGGCAAAGCCAAGTATACCCAGGCAGGATTTGTAAGCCTGTTCCGGGTGTTGCTTGCGCTCCAGTATCTGGAGAACATACAGCCTTACATCCTCATGAATGGAGGCTGCCCAATCCAGGAACATATCCGGTGTCCAGTCGCTTTTAAAGCGGTGCGTACTGGCCATGTGCTCTTTATCGGTGGTATAGCCATAGGGGTTTTTATTGCGCTTATGCAGGGCGATACGCTCATAATTGTAATAGACCTCTACGGTGGTGCGGGAATATAACAGCTTGACCCGTTTGCCGATAAAGCGGTAAGGCACACTGTAATAGTGCTTATCCGGGCCGAGGTTAACGTGGCCGTTCTTGATCACCCTGGCCTGGAACTGCTTTTTGAACTGGTAGCGCAGGACAGGGAGCTGTGCCAGGGTTTGGCGCTCTATCTCGTCAAACTGTAGCCTGCGGCTATAGTTGCGGCCTTTGAGCAACTGGGTGTTGTGAACTTCCAGGGCCTGCCAGATCGCTGTATTGAGCTCTGTTAAAGAATGATAGACCTGCTTGTTTAAAGGGGCGTAGATCTTGGTATAAATGATTTTTACCGCTCCTTCAACCAATGCTTTGTCACGCGGGCGGTACGCCCGCGCAGGGAGTATGGTAGTCCCATAATGATCGGCGAAGTCCTCGAACGTTTCGTTGAGCGTAGGTTCATAGCGGCTGCTTTTGGTTACGGCTGCCTTCAGGTTATCCGGCACAATGGCGGCGGGAACGCCGCCGATAAAGTGCAGGGTATTCTCGCAGGCTGCTATAAAGTCTTCCTTTTGCTGGCTCATAACAGCCTCTACATAGGTTAACTGGCTGGCACCCAATATGGCGACAAAGACCTCTACAGGCGTGATCTCCCCGGTGTCTTTATCTGTAATGCTCATCTTTTCACCGGCGAAGTCTACGTATAGCTTGTCACCGGCCTTGTGGTCTATGTGCATGGTCGGGTTGACCCTGGCTTTCCATTGGTTATAATAAAAGCAAAACTGGCTGTACAGGTAGCCGTCAGGGAACTCTTTGTAATAGGCTTCCCACAGGAGCTGCCGGTTCATTCCGGTCTTTTTGAGCTCTTTATCGACGTGGGGGAAGCAGCGTATCATGGACTGCATACGCGCGTTTGGCGGGTGTTCCCTGGACTTTCCGAACAGGTCTTCGAGTTCCTGGTCGTTCAGCGCGTTTACCTCGTCAAAGGTAAAACCGGTGGCTTTGAACGCTGCTACGTACTTTTTTACGGTGTTTCTCGATGCGTCCGCCTGGGCAGCTATGGTCATTAAAGGCCGCTGCTGGCTGTACATCTTTAGTATCTTTCTGATCTTACTCATGCTGATTGTTAAATTGGCCATTGCTTAGGAAGGTGTATTTGCCCTCAAAAGATGGTTGCTTCTACAGCATTTGCTACGGGTTTGGGGTGGTCAATTTCCCCCGGAATCAGGTGGTCAGTTTTACCCGGAATGGGTGGTCAGCTTGCGCCGGAATGGTGTGGTCACGTTCAACAGAATCTCCAATGTTGATACGCACACGATTTAAGCTGCAGGCGACAGTCTAAATAAAGCCAGGCAATACATGCAAAAAACCACTTCTTTATTAGTTAACCGAATTATTATTTATTTCTTATTTAAAACGTAAAATCATGAAAAATTTAAAAAAATCAAATCTTACAATTTTATTGAACCAATTAACAACCCTTGACCTGGATGCCATTAAGTTTAAGCTGATGGATCCAGAGGAAGGCGAAGGATGGACCAGGGAGCAGGCAGATGCCGTTGACCTGATGTACCGCAGGTTCCTGTTTTTGAACATTAAGTTTCCGGACGAAACCATCGTGCCAAACAAGCTGATCGATAAGTTCTGGCATGCCCATATCCTCGATACGCAAAAGTACATGGATGATTGCCAGACCCTGTTCGGTGAATATCTACACCACTTCCCTTACCTGGGCATGCGTGGAGAGGACGATGCCCGCTTGCTGGCTGATTCGTTCGAAACTACGTTGAGTTTGTTTTCACATGAATTCGGTGTAGGCTTGGCTGCCACAGGAGATCGATCGGTAGAAGCCACCAAATGTTCAAGTGCGTGCAACAGCACAAGCAATTGTTGGGGCGGTGCGGGCTGTAGCGGCGGTAAATGCAATGTTAAAAAAGCTAACAATATCAGGCCCCGTTTACCTGTAAGTACTGGAAGGGTAACGCTATATTCCGAAATCCTTAATGCTAACTAAGGTTTCAACTGTTGTTATAAAAAGCTCCTAGGCCATCTGGGGGCTTTTTTATTAACTTAGCTGTATTATTAAATTTATCATTGCCAGGTATATCGATTTAACAATAGTCCTAATAGGACGTTTGTTCATCAAAGGCACTCCCTAACACCCGTAAATCTTCAACAAAGCGATGTGTGAAGTGTCCCGCACGGGCTACCTCATATCCTCATAAGAAATTGATAGCCAATTTATTATGAGGATTTTTTATTTTTAAGCGGTGCAATCTGCGGTGCAATTTCGCTTAGAGACTTAACCATCTATCGAAAAATACAATCGAAGACTTCTTCTCGAAGCGACAGGTCTGCGACCTGCTGAACCCACCATCCCTTATTCAACTGTTAAGCAACCAACAGCGCGAGCCGGGTAAAAAGTCAAGGCCGGGGCGGAGCCGCTGAAAGCGGACACCCCCCCGCCCCGCTTGTATGGCCTTTACTTTTTATCCCGGCGGTGGGCTATCTTCGCGGCACAGGTGAATAAGGAATGGCAGTTAGGTATTACAAATAGAAAATTGGTTTCGGGCGGATGGGGTTTTCATTTGCTCCATCGGCAAAGTCATTAACGGAATAGTTTACGCATAGTTAAAGCTTCATGGAATCGCAACCAACAGCCCGGCGCTCATCCCAAGCGATTGTGTATGCTCTCCGCCAAAGCCATACTCATAAGCCGGTTCAAGATACCAGCCGAACCGATGCTTTGCGGCAGGCCAGAACATAAAATCCAAGGCAATCTCGCCGCTTGCGCCATTTGTAATAACCTGATGATCGCTGGAATGTGTCCAAGCTAAACCAAGCCCAAACATAAACTCGGCTTTTGGAGAGAATGTCCAGGGCTTTTTGAACAAGAGGTCTATGTCCGTTTCTTTTGTGTGATCGCCAAAGGTAGGCGAAACGCCCAGTTCCAGCTCCAGCCAGTCTTCTATCGGGGTAACCTCGACCGCAATGCTATACCCCGCGCTTGACCCGCCTTTTATATCCCGCGATGCTGCCCCGCCGAACTCCGCTATCGCAACAGCTTCTTTTTGGTTTACACTATCCTTCACTGCTTTTTGCGCAATGGCAGGGATAGCCAGGATGAGTAATAATAAGACGGTTAAAAACGGCTTCATGTGCCAAATATACAATATCCTGTGTAGGATAAAATCTTTCTGCTAAATCGAAATTGTTTGCAATCTTGTTGCTTTTGCTATTTATTGTTTAAATTTAGCAGTATCATTTAAACGTTGTCTGCTAATTTGAAAAAAAGCAAAGCCCATATATTCGGTGCATGGTTGCTGCTGGTATTTTTTACAGGCGGACAGGTGATTTTATTTGCCCACCAGCATAAGGTGAGTATATTCGAATTTAGCAAAAGCAGCCGCCCTTTTCAGCAAACCGTTACCGAAAAATGTCAGCTTTGCGATGCCCTGCATTTTAATATAATGATGGTGCATGAGCACCCCCCTGTGGTGCATTTGCTTGCAGCCAGTCATTATGACTATAAAGCAGTGAAGGATAGTGTAAACCAAAAAGAAGCTGTTGCGATAGCGGAGTTCGGCGGGGCAGCATCGCGGGATATAAA
>Ga0206816_1105_pt1 | contig 21984 bp, 21 predicted proteins | sample Alteio_BWOrgCont_88_FD_152866 | JGI IMG/M metagenome (GOLD analysis project Ga0206816, IMG submission 152866) | Enriched cells from forest soil in Barre Woods Harvard Forest LTER site, Petersham, Massachusetts, United States -... | ecosystem: Environmental > Terrestrial > Soil > Temperate forest >... | reverse complement strand
GCTGCCCTAAACTTTTTATGAAGAATTATGTACTAACTTAGTATAAGTTTTTACCGATCAATTCATTTAAAGTCATCCTGTTATGAAGCCAATATTAAACTCTATTGGTATCGTTATGATGCTTGTAGTTTGCTCATGCGGTACGCCTGCCATAATCACCAGTTCGTGGCATAAACCGGGTATGCCATCTAATAGCTACGGCAATATTTTTGTTGCAGCTGTTACCGCTCAATTAAAAGATAAGCAGCAAATAGAGGATAACCTGCAAACCGAGTTGGAGCAAAAAGGCTTAAAGGTTGAAAAAAGCATGACCGTTTTTCCATCAACGTATGGTCCAAACGGACCGAAAAAGCAGGATGTATCTTTCAGCAAAATACGGTCGGTTGGTGCCGATGGTGTATTGACCATAACTTTATTACGAAAAGCAAAAGAACCATATTTTGAGCCGCTTGCTCCGTGGCAACCACTCGGTAATGACTACGTTGTAACACATCCTGACGAATTTGTGCATGGCAATCAATCGGATTTTGAGTATGACGGGCATTATAGGAATGATATTGTTTATTATGTCGACACCAAATTTTACAATGCCAAAAGCCAACAACTGGTATGGACAGCGCAATCAAAAACCTACGACCCCAACAATATTAACGGCTTTGTAAAAGGATATGTTCAAACTATTTACGCGCAAATGGTAAAGGATGGGGTTATAGCGGCTAATATTAGAATGTAATCAAATTCCATTAAGTAAGAAATCTAAAATGCTCCATAGGGGCAAAATGTCTACAGAAAAAAATAAAATAAGGAATTAGCGTGCCATCGGTACGCAAGTTAATCCGGTGCCGTAGGCACCGGATATTCGATTTAATGGGTCTTCTATAGACATTTAGTCCCGCCGGGGACTTGAAACCGCTTAATTAACGACATTGCATTATGGGGCGGCTTGACTGACCGGCTTTTTAATTAAAAATAAACATTTTATCGCGACAGGTGTAATACAGATAACACGAAAATATCTGTATTATGAAAATCATATATAAAAACATCTGCGCGGTTTTACTGCTCATGGTGCCGCTGTTGATTAGCTCCTGCGGTACATCAACCATGATAACCAGTTCATGGAAAAAGCCCAACGCTACGGCAAATGGCTACCGCAACATCTTTATTGCCGCTATTACCAATGATATCCCGGTTAAACAAAAGGTAGAGAATGGCTTGCAGCAAATTCTACAACAAAAGGGCCTTACTGTCGAAAAAAGCACCGATGTTTTCCCGCCTAATTTTAGCGTGGAGACCGGGCAGAAAAAAGATTTGGCCATTAGTACTATCCGCACCACCAAAGCCGATGGTATACTTACTATAACCTTGCTAAAAGAGAAAGCCGAAAGCCATTGGGTAGGCACAGGGTATTGGGAACCGGGCCTGCGTTTTAATTATTACAATAATTTTTCGGCCTATTACAATAACTGGTATCCATCGGTATACGCGCCCGGTTATTACGCTCAGGACCAGGTATACTATTTAGAAACCAACCTCTACAATACCAAAAACGAGCAATTGATATGGGCTGCACAATCTAAAACGTACGATCCCGGCAGTATTGACGGCTTTTTGAAAGGCTATGTACAATCCATTTATGAGCGAATGGCGAAGGATGGTTTGATAACATCAGCAAATGCAAAGTTGTAAGGTGTCGTGTCGTGTTTTTTCATCCGAATGTCGTAATTTACATTAGTCGATGGCCGCATTACCGGTGTTGAGTTCTGAATTGTAATTTTATAAAAACTTACAACTACTATGGAATACGTACGATTTGGCAATACCGGGATGACGGTTTCGAAGCTATGTTTGGGCACCATGACTTATGGCATACCTACCGAAAGATGGCCCTGGGCATTAAATGAAGAAGAAAGCCGCCCGTTCATCAAAAAGGCGCTTGAATTTGGCATCAATTTTTTTGATACGGCGGATGTTTATACAGCAGGCGCAAGTGAAGAAGTAGTGGGCCGCGCCCTGCGCGATTTTGCCAAACGGGATGAATATGTTTTAGCTACCAAGGTTTTTAACGCAATGGGGCCCGGCCCAAATGATAAAGGCTTATCGCGCAAGCATATTATGAGCGCCATTGATGCCAGTTTGAAACGATTGGGGACCGATTATGTCGACCTGTACCAAATACACCGCTGGGATTATAATACGCCTATTGAAGAAACATTAGAGGCGCTGCACGATGTAGTGAAAGCCGGTAAAGCGCGTTACATAGGCGCATCATCTATGTATAGCTGGCAGTTTGCGCAGGCCCTTTACGTAGCCGATCTGCACGGCTGGACAAGATTTGTATCGATGCAGCCGCATTATAATTTAATTTACCGCGAAGAAGAACGAGAAATGATGCCGCTGTGCCTGGATCAAAAAATAGCCGTTATACCATGGTCGCCGTTGGCGCGCGGGGTTTTGACAAGAAAGCCGGGCAGCCAAACAGAGCGGTCTGAAACGGATGCCTTTGGTAAAACACTCTACTCCAAAAAAGATTTTGAAATTGTAGACCGGGTAGCCCAAATTGCAAAACAACTTGGCTTGCCCAACGCGCAAATTGCTTTAGCCTGGATGCTCACCAAACCGGCTATAACCGCGCCGATAATAGGAGCCAGCAAACCCGGACATTTAGAGGATGCAGTTGCCGCGTTGGATATTAAACTCACTGCCGAAGAAATAAAATACCTGGAAGAACTATACGAGCCGCATAGGGTTGCGGGGCATCAATAGTATATTTGATTATGTATGGGCAGCATTAAAACAGAGTCGGGTTTTTGATTAGGAAACATTAAATGACGTACAGTTGGAGTAACAAGATCACCAGACATCCTGTTGCTGGCCATATTAATAAATAAATGTGTATTAGGCATCATTTTTCTTAGCCGCTTTTCCCCGGCTGCGGTTATGTTGCCGTGAACTCTAAGCTCATCTATTTTTATATTGGCCATTTCATCGGGCACTTGTATATCTCCTGTAAAATACACTTCCAGCGTATGAATAGGCCCAATAGCTAATACTTCTTTAGGGATAGTTTTGGCTCTTATTACTATTCCGCCATAAGGGTTTGTACTGGCAGCTTCTTTCTTAAGTTGGCCAATTAATGTCACGTTTGGCACATCATCCTTCTTTTTGATCATCCAGCCTATTTCGGGCTTTAACATAAAGTCATTGTCGTTTTGCTTTAATCCAACAAAACCTGCCCATAACTCTAAAGGTGTCGATGCAATACTTCCGTTTCCTTCAATTGCCTCGTAGTCAAGGTCGACTTTGACAATTTCATCGGGTAAAGTTTCTTTTAAAGAGAGTGAATCCAGGTTATTGCGTTTCCCCAATTTATTATACGGGAAGAAATGCACTATCCAACCGTCAACCATTGTGGGAGCGCCACAGGTTTTTTTAGTGTGGTATTTAAACATCGCCTGCCAAAAAGACTTGTCAACCTTGCCATTAGAGGTAGCTATAAACTCTTTCAATACAGGTTCCATCTTGTCCACCCACCAATCCAGCCGATATTTTCGTAAAGCTTCAGTTTTGGCCAAAACTTTTTCCCAATCCTGTGGCGTTCCTTCAAGCGTTACTTTAGGTATGCCGCACCCGATGTATATCACCACAAAATCAAAATATGATTTTAAGGCATCCATCATGGTTATTTGCGATGCCATTTTGGTTATGGGCGTTGTGGTCGAGAAATCGGCAGTTAAAGCGTCAGTAAGTTGCTGCCCGGTATTTGCGCTTATTTGTTTACTAAATTCAGGGAATATTTCTTCCCACGGGGCATTTGGGTCATTCAAACTTATGGCATCTGTCACTACTGTCAGCGTGGTTTTGCCGGTAAAACCAACAAAAAGTGGCCGAAGGCTTTCGGCATTATTATTAACATGATTGGCAAATCCCTGGCAAATTAAAAGCCACATTATGTCCGGCGATAAAGTAAACGGCCTATGATCGGCATAAGCAGTATACATTCCCTGGAAAAACGGGTGATAACCGAAACTTACCAGGTTATCGGCATTTTTACTTTTAGCTACAACAGTTTTTGATGGCGAGGTTAAAGAGGCATTATCCAATCTTATTAAATTTTCCAGTATTGAATTATAGGTTTTAACCGGCAAAACCTGTTCCGGTTTTTTCAGATCCTCCACATCAAACGTTATTGACTTTTGGGCATCGCATGTAAAAACACAGCCCAACAAAATAGCCGATAAAACGATGATTTTCATTGATCTAATATAGCTAATATTAAGCTTAAAAATACCAAATTAAATTAATGACAGTTATAGTAACAATTAAACAAACCGGCTGTAACAAAAAGACAGGTTTTTTATCTTATCTTGGTAACACACACCCACTTAATTTAAATTGGAATGAGATTTTTGAAAGGAATAATAAAATTAAGCATCGCCACGCTGCTAATTGCAGGTTTAACCCCATCGGCTTATAGCCAAAAGCTAAATAATATACAGGAGGGCAGCGTATGGGCGCCAGCCAATATCAGGATTGACGCAAAGCTGAATGAATGGGACGATACGTTTAAGGCCTACAATAAAACCACGGATATTTATTATACAATATCTAATGATGATAAAAACCTGTATTTTGCTATTAAATCTACCATCCCGATGGTTAACAGTAAAATTATAGCCGGTGGAATGAATTTTACCATCAACACGGAGAATAAGAAAAAAGACAAGGAAAAAGGCGCTTACCTGATTGTTTTTCCGCTGATAGATATGAGTGCCATGCGCAGCCAAATGATGCAGCGTATGGGCGGCGGAGGAGGCGGCGCTGCAATGGCGGGCCGTCCAAAGGGTGACGGAGTTGTTGCTTTCGGCGGGCCGGGTGCTAACGTTAGCCAGGCGCAAATGGATTCGATGGGGATTGCGATGCGCAGGCAGGCATTAAAATCGGTAAAAGAAATTAAAATGCTTGGTTTTGCCGAAACCGATATACCCGACACCGTAATATCTATATACAACGAATATGGCGTAAAAGCAGCGGTGGATTATGATGTGAAGGGAAATTTTACCTGCGAAATGGCTATACCGCTAAAATATCTTCATTTATCAACCGATAATCCTAAAGAGTTTACTTACAACATAAAACTGAATGGCTTAAACCTTTCAAGCATGCTTCCGCCGGGAGTAAATATGTCATTTGCCACGCCTGATGGCGGCGGTGGTGGCGGAAACGTAGTTGTTGTGCGCGGCGGTGCCGGTGGTGGCGGCGGATTTGGCGGCGGCGGTGGCGGCGACATGACCATGCAGATGCCTAAGGGCATGCCAAGTATGGGCGATATGCAAAGCATGATAAGCCCTACCGATTTTTGGGGCAAATACACCCTGGCCAAAAAATAATATCGCTTACCGATCGTTTAAAACGTTTTAGCAATTAGTTAAAACGTTTTTGCTTTTGCAAGCCGGCAGCCTCAATATTGAACCCGGTTTGTTGCAATGGCAATAATTATAGTAATTTAGCTATTTAAAATAACCCCTGTTTTAATCTTTATTTGAATGAAATCTTTGCAAACAATAACTAAAATTAGTGCCGCTACGCTGCTGTTTATTGCGTTAAGCCCATCCGTTTACAGCCAAAAATTGAACACCGTTCAACAGGGCAGTGTGTGGGCACCGGCTAATATTAAAATTGATGCCAAATTAAAAGAGTGGGACGATACTTTCCAGGCTTATAATAAAGTGACCGAAGTTTTTTATACCATCGCTAACGATGATAAAAACTTGTACCTGGTATTAAAATCAACTGATCCCATTAATAATAATAAAATTATTGCGGGCGGTATAAATTTTACCATCAACACAACCAATATCAAAAAAGAAAAAGATGCCTACCTGGTGATTTTCCCGCTGATAGATATGTCGGCAATGCGTAACCAGATCATGACCATGCGTTCATCTGGCGGCAATAATGGCGAGCCCGACTCGGCAGCGGTTGCCAATATGCGCAGGCAGGCATTAAAAAATGTTAAGGAGATTAAACTAAAGGGCTTTGATACAAAGGACGTACCCGATAGTGTTATTTCTATTTACAACGAACTTGGCGTTAAAGCGGCCATGGATTATGATGCAAAAGGAAACCTCACGTGCGAAATGGCAATCCCGCTTAAATACCTGCATTTAAAAACAGGTGATGCTAAAGAGTTTTCCTACAACATTAAACTGAACGGTTTGGACATTAACGCTATATTTCCCGGCGCAGGCGCTGCACTTGCCGGAGCAATGGGCGGTGGCGGCGGAGCCGGAGGTTTTGGTGGCGGCGGCGGCGGATTTGGCGGTGGTGGTGGTGGCGGCGGAAGAGGCGGCGGCGGCGGTGGCGCAGCAATGGCCTCTGCCGGCATGAATGGCATACCCACCAATATGCTGCAAATGCAAACCCTGATAAGCCCTACCGATTTTTGGGGCAAATACATCCTGGCTAAGAAGTAAATAGGACGCTTCAAATATTTAAGTACCCTTTTGGCGATCAACGCAGAAATCTACGAGGCACGAATCATTGCCCGGAGGTGCTGCAGAGTTGCAATGTATTTATATATAGATATATGTTTGCCCGCTAATGTCGGCAGGTCAAAAAATCAGGGTAACTGTTCTGCAATTAATTCCTGCAGGTCGCCATCGATAGGATTTATTATACCCGGCGTTTTGGTGCGCCGGGTTAAAAACTTCGCAAATATTAAAGCAACTACAACCGAAATACAACCTTGTATGCATACGGTTAATGGCGCGCCAATGCGCTCTGATACAGCGCCCACCAGCAAGCTGCCCAACGGCATCATACCGAAAATGGCCATCAATAAAATGCCGATAACGCGCCCGCGCATTTGCGGCGCCGATTCGGATTGGACAACGATATTGCACACCGTAAACTGGGCAATGGCGCCAAAGCCTATCAATATGGCAAAAATCATGGCTAACGGGAAGTTTTTTATTTGCGAAAAACAGATTAATCCAATTCCCATTAAAATGGTACTAATAAATAATATCCGTTTTAGATGTGTGCCCGGTTTGCGTGATGCCAGGAAAATAGTGCCTGTTACTGCGCCTGCGCCAATAAAGCTGTTGATATAGCCAAACGTGGATGCATTGCCTTTAAAAATATCGCTGGCAAAAACAGGTAGCACGGTATTATAAGGCAATACTAATAAACTGACGATGCCCAGCAGCAATATGGTAAGACCAATGCTGGGTGTTTTTTTTAAGTAGGCGAATCCTTCAACAAATTCGGCAGCAACTTTTTTACGCACTTTTTTGGCTTCGTGAACGGGGAGTTTCATCAGCAGCAACGAAACCAAAACGCCGCCAAAACTTGCGGCGTTTATAAAGAAACACACGCCCGCGCCAAAAGCGCTCAGCACAATACCCGCTAATGCCGGGCCCGCCAGTTGCGCCAGGCTGGCCATGGCGGTTGTAAGCGACAATGCGTTTGGAAGATCGGCCTGGTCTGCAACCACATCATGAACGAGGGCCTGCCGGGCAGGAACATCAAAGGCGTTAATGATACCCAGCAAAACGCTTAAAACAAGTATTGCCCATATTACAATATGGCCTGATAATACCAGCACAGCCAGTAATATGGCCTGCACCATAGAAATAACCTGGGTGATTTTTATAATCTTATAACGGTCGTACCTGTCGGCAGCTACACCGCCCGCAAATGAAAACAGGAACGACGGAAACAGTTCGGCAAAAACGGTAGCTCCTAATAAAAAGGTAGAATGCGTAGCCGAATACACCACCCAAACCACAGCCGTGCGCTGCATCCACGTGCCAAATTGCGATACCGACCTGCCAATAAAATAAAGGGTGTAATTTAAACTCCGGAACGCCCTGAATACATTATAGTCGCTTACTTTTTTCATCAACACACCCGGCAGAATTAAGATGTTTCGAAAGTAAAAAAATAACCGGCAATGTTTGGTGCTTTGCTGCTTATTTTTAGTTAAAAATGTGGGCGGGGGTTTTTAACAGCTGCCTAAAACAGAAACGAATTTATGCCTGCGGGCAACTAATAAACTTGTTTTAACGGTATTAACTATAATTGTGCTAATTAAACAAAACAATATGCATCGATAATTACTTTTTATGATGAACTTTAAACAGCACAACAAAACAATTTAACCTAATTACTATAAAAATGAAAAACGCACTAATATTCGGTATCATCATTGGCATATTAAGCGGCGCGTGGCTATTTTTTATGCGCTCGCAGGGCATTAGCGGCCTTGATGATAAAGCCGCGCCTATTGAATACGTTTCCATACTTATTCCGCTCATCGGGCTTTACCTGGGTATCCGCAGTTATCGCGCTACTGATTGCGATGGGAAAATGGGCTTTTTAGAGGCCCTGATACAAAGCTTCAAAATTTTATTGGTTGGCGGTGTTGTATCTATCTTCGGATTTATACTTTACATCAACTATGTAACCCCCGGTACCATTTTAAGAGATTTTTCGGGCCGTATGTTTGGGGCTTTGCTGGTTGGTGTTTTATTTGCATTTGGCGTATCTTTAGCGCTTACCACCAAGTCTAACAAAGTTGATTAAACGGTTTTTCAGGAAATACTTTGAACTCATATTTTGGCTATGGGCATTAATTGCCTTAGCCATTACCAACCCATCCACACCCGGGCAGTACTCGTTATGCCCGTTAAAATTAATGGGTTTTACCTGGTGCCCCGGCTGCGGCCTGGGCCATTCTATATCGTGGCTGCTGCATGGCAATATTAAAAACTCGTGGAATGCACATTGGATTGGGGTGCCTGCCTTATTGATAATTCTATATAGGATATATGAACTTTGCAGGGCCGCAATAATCTCTCCTTTAGCCCCCTCTAAATCTCCCCCGGTAGGGGAGACTTTAAATTAATCCTCTATAAAATCATTACAAATAAATAGTATAGTTTTTATTTGCACAACCAGCTTTTTCTTAGACTGCAATCCAAGTCTCCCCTGCCGGGGGAGATTATTCACTATTGTTGTTTTTAATAGGTGTGAATGAGGGCTACGCCATTTAGAGGGGGCGTGGGATATTCTTTCACCGTCAAAACCCTTACCCTTACCGATTTCTTCAAAGCATTGACCCATATTGCATTGCAGGGTTTTTATTTCTATATTAGTTTTGGTTATTATTTAAAACAAACACTTTAAAACAAACGTCATGGAAACGTACCAAAATAACCCTTATATGCCTTTTGCGGATGTCACTCCCGAAGAATGGGCCTTTTTGCAACAGGCAACTGCCGAGTTGAATGAAAATCAGAAGAAATATTTTTATATGGTCTATTCCAGCAAAAGGAAGAAAGCGCAGGATATATTAATTTTAACCATCATCGGCTTTTTTGGCTTTGCGGGCATTCAACGTTTTTCTATGGGCCAGGTAGCCATGGGTTTACTCTATTTATTTACCCTGGGGTTCTGCTATATCGGTACGATAGTAGATATAGTTAACAATAAAAACCTTACCGATGAGTATAACCGTCAAATGGCTTACGAAAGTTTCCAGATGGCTAAATTCAGCGCTCAATAACACAACGTAGGGCGTTGGCCCGATCTATATATGTTTAGGTAAAGACGGTTCGATATTTCGGGGCGTCTTTATGCGTATAATTGTATTTCAGATAAATCAGTGTAATCAATAATAATCAGTGAAATCATTTATATGAAATTATCCCACCTCACCACTTACCTCGAAAGTCTTGCCCCGCTGGCTTACCAGGAAGACTATGATAATGCAGGCCTTATTATTGGCAATCCCGATGTGGAGGTTCACCAGGCTTTAATATCGCTTGATTGTACCGAGGCTATTGTTGATGAGGCAATTACCACAGGTTGCCAGGTCATCATCTCCCATCACCCCATAGTTTTTAAAGGATTAAAAAAGTTTAATGGTAAAACTTATGTAGAGCGCGTGGTTGAAAAAGCCATACGAAACCATATTGCCATCTACGCAATCCACACCAATTTGGATAATATGATGGCGGGTGTTAACGCCAAAATTTGCGAAACATTGGGATTGGAGAATTGCCGCATACTGGTACCTAAACAGCATATCTTAAAAAAACTGGTTACGTATGTACCCAACAGCCATGCCGAGCAGGTTAGGAATGCATTATTCAATGCAGGCGCGGGCAATATCGGCAATTACAGCGAAACGAGTTTTAACGCGGAAGGCGAGGGAACATTTAAGGGTAACGAAGATTCAAACCCATACATTGGCGAGCCGGGTGTGCGTCATACAGAAAATGAAATACGTATAGAAACCATTTACCCGGTTAATTTGGAAAGCAAGGTTATCATGGCGCTGGTTTTGGCGCATCCGTATGAGGAAGTAGCTTATGACTTGTATAATCTCACTAATCAAAATCAACAGGTTGGCGCGGGCATGATAGGCGAACTGGAAGAGCCAATGGATGAGGACACGTTTTTATTTGACGTGAAAGAGAAGATGCGGGCCAAAGTTATCCGCCATACAGAATTTACCGGCAAGCCTGTTAAAAAAGTAGCAGTCTGCGGTGGCGCAGGTGGTTTTTTATTAAAACACGCCATAGCCGCCGGTGCGGATATGTTTATCACTGCCGATTATAAATACCATGAGTTTTTTGATGCGGAAGGCAAGATTGTAATTGCCGATATAGGCCATTTTGAAAGCGAACAGTTTACGCAGCAATTGTTATACGATGTGATCCGGAAAAAATTTTCTTCACTTTCGCTGCGGTTGACAGAGATCAATACTAACCCGGTGAGGTATTTTATATAAGGAGGCACGAACTATCTCGAATTGGTCCGAATTTCACGAATTTGGATGGAGTAACTATTAGGTTATCAGAAGATAGCACAACCCGTTTTTAATTCGTGAAATTCGGACCAATTCGTAAAAATTCGTGCTTTATAATTTGAAAACGAGCAATTTACAATCGCATTATAAAAAAATCTAAAAAAGTTGTATCTTTGCCATCCGTTTAACAGAAATTAATACAAACCCCGTCAAATAGTATATTTAATGGAACAAACCGTAGAACAAAAGCTTAAAGCTTTATACGAACTACAAACGATCCACACCAAGATCGATAAAATTCGCCAGGTAAGAGGTGAATTACCAATGGAAGTTGCTGATTTGGAAGATGATGTAGCCGGCCTTGAAACCCGTATTCAGAAAATTAAGGCTGAACTGGATGATTTGGAGGATGATATTGTTACCCGCAAAAACCTGATAAAGGACGCGCAGGCCAACACCAAAAAATACGAAACCCAGCTTAACGAAGTAAAAAACAACCGCGAGTATGACGCAATTTCGAAAGAAATTGAGATACAAGGCTTGGATATACAGGTAAGCGAAAAGAAAATAAGGGAATATGGCTTTGAAATAGCCACCAAAACCCAGGTTTATGAAAAGGCCCTTGCCGATTTGGAAGCCCGCAAAGCTGACCTTGATGCCAAGAAAGCCGAATTAGGCACTATTACCGCCGAAACTGAAAAGGAAGAAACCGAATTAACTGCCGAAGCTGATAAAGCTACCAAAGGCATTGAAGAGCGTTTATTAACCGCTTATACCCGCCTGCGCCAAAATGCAAAGAACGGTTTGGCTGTTGTTACCATTCAGCGCGATTCATGCTCGGGATGTTTTAACCAGATACCGCCTCAGCGCCAGTCGGACATACGCCAGCGTAAAAAAATAATCGTTTGCGAACATTGCGGACGTATATTAGTGGATGAGCAAATGGCTTTAGAAGCCGAAACAGCAGTAGCCTAATTACAAACATATTTTATATTTTAAGAAAGCGCCCGCAAGGCGCTTTTTTTATCTCCCAGCGCGATGGGCGTTTGGAAAAAGACGTGGAGATTATAACGACAATATCTCCACTATCTTCAAAAAGTGCGGGTTGATATCAACATGGTATTTAACGGCTTTTTCAAGCGGGGTATAGGTTATCTCATCATGCACCAACCCTACCATTTCATTGCGGCCGCCGTCTTTTAAACGCTCTACAGCGGCTACACCTAATCGGCTTGCCAGCACACGGTCCATACAGCTTGGCCTGCCGCCACGCTGGATGTGTCCCAGCACCGAAACACGGGTATCGTAATTTGGATATTTCTCCTTAATAACCCGCCCAATCTCAAAAGCGGCATTAGGCTGTTCGCCCTCGGCAACAATTACTATCCTGGATGATTTATCTTTACGGCCATTCTCTAAACGGTCAAACAGCGCGCTCATGTTCGAGCTGGTATCCGGTATCAACACATTCTCAGCGCCAGCACCAATGCCTGTCCGCAAAGCGATAAGGCCCGAGTCGCGGCCCATCACCTCCACAATAAACAACCGCGCGTGCGATTCTGCGGTATCACGTATCTTATCAATCGCCTCAATGGCGGTATTTATCGCGGTATCGTATCCTATAGTAAAATCGGTGCCTATGAGGTCGTTATCTATCGTTCCCGGCATGGCAATAATGGGATAGTTAAACTCGCGTCCAAAAGTTTCGGCACCCCTGAAAGTGCCATCACCACCGATCATGATCATCGCGTCAACTCCATACTTTTTCACCTGCTCATAAGCCAGTTTGCGGCCTGCTTCTGTGCGGAAAGGCTCGCTTCGGGCAGTTTTTAAAATAGTGCCGCCGCGTTGAATGATGTTGGATACTGATTTACGATCCATCGCGTAAAACTCGCCGCCTATTAACCCCTCAAACCCGCGTTTGATGCCCCAAATTTCCAGGTCGTAATAAATAGCTGTACGCACAACTGCCCTGATGGCTGCGTTCATTCCCGGCGAGTCACCGCCCGATGTTAAAACCCCTATTCGTCTAATTTGCGTCATTGGTAGATAGCGCTGTTGGTGATGTGCAAATTTATACTAAATTTCCAACCACCCACCAGTTTTTATAATCAAATTATCGATGAAATTACAACCCCTTTTCCCGGGTAGGTGATCGTTGTGTTGTAGCAGCCGATTAGATGCGTGATCGCTAAAACCGTTGTTTTTGCGCAGCGTTGAAAAACGATTTGGAACGCTAAAAAGGTTTTTTTGGTGAAATTGTGGTAAAATTAATTAAGTTTTATATCAAAAAATGCGCGTTATTCGCCAAAAAAATTGGGCTTATTACGAAGTTTTATAAGGTTTTATCATCAAAAATAGCGTTCCAGGTGTTCTTCATTTTATTTGGAACATAATACTCGGCGGGATGATATTATACTTTCTTAAACCAGGGCACAAAAACGCTAACCTTGGCCTGGTAGTTTTTAAACGCTTCGCCTTTGGTGCGCAGCGACTGTTCTTCGGTCATGGGTATGCCTGTAACTTTCAACAACAAGTATAAAATTATAGCGGGGCTGATGATAGCCAAATAGCCATAAGGCGATGCCAGCGCAAAAACGAAATATGATACCCACATCAGCCACTCAAAAAAGTAATTGGGGTGGCGCGAATAACCCCAAAGGCCAGTATCACAAACTTTGCCTTTGTTGGCAGGATCTTTTTTAAACGCGGCCAGTTGCCTGTCGGCGATGGTCTCGCCCAATACGCTAATAAGCCACAAAGCAACTCCTGCATATTCAAGCGGCGATATTTGTGCAGAGGCGTTCATTGCGCTGATAAAAAACGGCACAGCAAGCAACACATTGGATATGGCCTGCATCTGGAAAAAACCAAACATTTTAGGCTCGGCATTTTTGCCCCATTCCTTGCGGATTTGGGCGTAGCGTGGTTCTTCCTGGCGCATGTGTTTTAACACGCGTAGGGCTAAATGGGTTCCCAACCGTACTCCCGCAAAAACCACCATACCGCATAAAATATTCTTACGCAACGGGAGACCCGGCGCAAACAACCATAAAATAAGCGCGATAACCGGGAAGTTATACGACCAAAAAATATCCACCACACCCGCGTTTTTAATTTGATACGACCATATCCAAATTAACGCCATGATAACGCAGCAGGCTATTAAACTGTAAATAACAAGGCTAAGTAATGAATGATTATCCATTTTGTTTACCAAATAATTCTTTTAATCCCTCGTTGGGTTTTAGCCTGAAAAGCTGGATCAGCACAAAGGCGCAGCTTGCAATGCTTCCTAAAGTTACCAATAATATCAGCCAAACGGCTTTTAACAAATAGCTTTTCTCTTTATAGCAAACCCAAACAAATATGACAAATACATTGGCATAAAAATCCCAAAGCGTAGCGCGCATCCACGGTATGCTGCCCAAAAAATCCCATTCTTTAAACAAATTGCTTTGTATGCTGGTGCTGATGACCATGTAGCATATCCACAGGAACAATACGCTGAAAACTATTTTTAATGTGGTTATCATGTTATAAATAAAACGATGTCTTTTTCACTATGTACGGGAAAGGATTGTGGTTGGGTTTATTAGGAAGAAAAAAAATATTGACTACTTTTAATCCCTATGCAAAACACCCTTCAACAAACCTATGGCAATATTGATATCTACCTGTTTGATCAGTTATTAAAGGGCCGTTATGACAATTGCAAAAAAATATTGGACGTTGGTTGCGGCGGGGGGCGAAACTTATTTTATTTTCTGCGGAACGGTTACGAGGTATTTGGCGTAGATCCCAATCCGCCCGCTGTTGCGGCGGTTAAGGAATTATCCGCTATGCTCGCTCCCAATAATTCGTTGGAGAATTTTGAGGTTAGCAGCGCAGAAGATTTGTCGCACAACGATGCGACATTTGACCTGGCTATTTGCAGCGCCGTATTACACTTTGCCAAAGATGAGCAACATTTTGATAAGATGCTGCGATCCATGTTCCGTGTGTTAAAACCGGGCGGTTACTTTTTTGCAAGACTGGCTTCTGATATTGGTATCGAGACTTTGGTAAAACCTTTAGGTAAAAGTCGGTACCTGTTACCCGATGGTTCCGAACGGTTTTTGGTGAATGAACGAACGCTGTTAAACTACACCGATGAGTTTGGCGTATTATGCGAACCTATTAAAACCACCAACGTTCAAAATTTACGTTGCATGACAACCTGGTGCATACAGAAAACGTAAAACCTAATAAATTCATTGTTAATATTTCAGTCAATACTTATATTGTAATAAATACATTTTGTAACTTTCCTGTCTCAAAACCCAACTGACTTTATTATGAAAAAATTACTACTCCCTTTATTACTGCTGTTCGCCGCATTTCAAATTAAGGCGCAGGACGCGGTAAGCTATCAAACACCACCAAAAGAAATTGCCGACTTATTGTTAGCCAAGCCTACCCCAACGGTAAGCATATCGTCAAAAGGCGATTGGCTTTTAATGTCGGAACATACATCTTATCCATCGGTGGCCGAACTGGCAATGCCCGAAATGCGCATTGCAGGCCTACGCATCAATCCTGAAAACTTTGCACCAAGCAGGCAGAGTTATACCACCGGTTTTACGCTGAAGAATATTAAAAGCGGCCAAACTTATACTATAACCGGTTTGCCGCAATCTTTAAGGGCCGGCAATTTAAGCTGGAGCCCTAACGAAAAGAAGATCGTATTTACGCAAACCAATCCAAAAGGGGTTGATTTGTATGTGATAGATATCGCCACCAAAAAAGCGATGAAAGTGAATAAAGCGCCGCTAAACGTGGTATTGGGCAGCGGCATTGCGTGGCTGGACGATGGCGTATTGTTGTATCATACTATTGTTAAGCCTGCAAGCATGGCTCCGCAAAAATCATTGATGCCGAAAGGGCCAACTATTCAGCAAAATTTAGGTAAGGCGGCGCCGAGCGCGACATTTGAGGATTTGATCAAATCGCCTTATGATGAGCAGTTGTTCGCTTTTTATGGCACATCGCAATTAGTGGAAAATCGCGGTGGTGTAGAAACGCCTATCGGGAAACCTGCTATTTATGATGCCGTCACCTTATCGCCAGATAAAAAATATATGCTGACACGTACGATCCGCAAGCCGTTTTCTTATTTGGTTACCGCGAATGGGTTCCCGTCTACCTTAACCATAACCGACCTGAAAGGCAAAGTGGTAAAAATGCTGGCCGAGTTGCCATCAACAGAAAACCGTCCGTCAGGAAATGACAACGTACAAAATGTTGACCGCGATTTTACCTGGAGAGGTGATGAAGCCGCAACAATTACCTGGTGCCACCCGTTAGACAGCGGCCTGATCAAAAAGAAAGTTGATTTTCATGATGAAGTTGTTGAACTGAAAGAACCATTTACCGGCGAACCAAAGCAATTGTTTAAAACCACCATGCGCTATCGCGGTACGCAATGGGGCACGCCTACGCTGGCATTGGTTAGCGAAGCGCTAAGAAGCAAACAATTGTCAAGGACCAGCCGCTTTAATCCGTCAACAGGTGCTTTAGAGAAACTGTACGAGCGCAACGAGACCGATGCTTATGGCAATCCCGGTAACGCCGTTACACAAAGAAATAAGTTTGGCCGCCCGGTTATTTACCCGGTTGATAACGGCACCAAATTATTGATGAACAATACCACCGGCTCGTCACCAAAAGGCGATCTACCGTTTTTAGCCAAATTTGATTTAAATACCAAAAAAACCGAAATGATTTGGCGCTGCCCTGAAGGTTATTTCGAGGATGTGGTTGATGTGATAGACCCGGATAAACTCATCGTGCTTACCCGCAGGCAATCGCAAACCGAGGTGCCTAATTATTTTATTAAAAATCTATCAGCAAAAACTGCTGATGTAGCGGTAACCAGCTTCAAGAACCCATACCCGCAACTGGTTGGCGTTACCAAACAAAAAATATCGTACAAACGCGCCGATGGCGTTGATCTTACCGGCGACCTGTACCTTCCAAAAGGCTATAACAAAGAAAAAGATGGTCCGCTACCTGTGTTGATATGGGCCTACCCGCGCGAGTTTAACTCAGCTGCCGATGCGGCGCAGATACGCGGATCGCAAAATAATTTTATAACCATTAGCTGGGCCTCGCCGGTGTTTTGGGTTACGCAAGGCTACGCCATTTTGGATAATGCCGAAATGCCTATTGTAGCCAAAGACGGCAAACGCCCCAACGATACTTTTGTTGAACAATTGAAACTAAATGCCGAAGCTGCCATCAACAAACTGGCAGACATGGGCGTTGGCGACCGCAACCGTGTTGCCGTGGGCGGACATAGCTATGGCGCTTTCATGACGGCCAATTTGCTGGCGCATACCAACCTGTTTAAAGCCGGTATTGCCCGCAGCGGCGCCTATAACCGTACGCTAACGCCATTTGGTTTCCAAAACGAGGACCGCACCTATTGGGACGACCCGAAACTATATTATGATATGAGCCCTTTCAGCTTTGCGGATAAGATAAAAACACCGCTGTTATTGATACACGGCGATGCCGATGATAACTCGGGTACGTTCCCTATTAACAGCGAACGCTTGTTTGCCGCTATAAAAGGTTACGGCGGTACAGTGCGTTTTGTTTTCCTGCCTTATGAAGCGCATAGCTACCGGGGCAAGGAAAACCTGCTTCATATGCTTTGGGAAATGGATACGTGGCTGGATAAATATGTAAAAAACGCCGGCGAGGTTAAGAAAGCGGAAAAGCCAGTGAAGGAGAAGACGAAAGAGTAAAATTATTGGGTGTCATTCTGAGCTTGTCGAAGAATGCGGGCGAAGGCCTTTGCGCTCATGCTTCGAGAGCCTCAGCATGACACCCTTATTATCCTCGCGTTAAAAGAGCGCTGTCAGTCTGAGGCACTCGAAGACTACGCGGGCAAAGGCCCCTGCGCAGTGTTCGGTTACTTTATCACCCTCGCTTCAACCCCTTCATTCGTGATCTTAACCGGCAGGATATGCCCGTCCTTATCAAAATACATTTTATCAATACAAACCACGCGATGGTTGCCGTCTGTTTCGCCTAAGGGGCGGCGGTGGTAAACAATGTACCATTCGTTGGTGCCGGGGATATTTAATACCGAGTGATGCCCCGCGCCGGTGGCGATGTTCATGTCCTGCTTTAATATAACATCAATGCGTTTAAATGGCCCGGTGGGTGTATCGCCAATGGCATAGGCCACACGGTAATCAGGGCCGGTCCAGCCGCCTTCGCTCCACATCAGGTAATATTTATTATCGCGCTTAAACATCAGCGGACCTTCTACATATCCTTCGGGAGTGATGGATTTATAAGTTTCGCCATCCGCAAATGGCACAACGCCTGTAAAATCGTTTTTCAGTTTGGCTACATTGCAATGGCCCCAGCCGCCGTAGATGATATAGAATTGCCCATCGGTATCTTTAAAAACAAACTGGTCTATAGGTTGCGCACCGTTAACTATTTTACCGATGAGCGGCTTGCCTAAATAGTCTTTAAACGGGCCTGCCGGATTATCAGCCACAGCCACCCCGATACCACCAACCTCTTTAGTATCATCATGAATATCATTAGCGCCGAAAAAGAAATAGTACTTGCCCTTATTCTCCGCAACAGCAGGGGCCCACATAGCTTTTTGTGCCCATTTAACCGCGCTGGTATCTAAGACGCGCGGGTGTTTGGTCCAATGCACCAGGTCGGTGGATGAAAACGCATCCATAAAAATCTGCTCTTTATATTTAGCCGAGTAGGTGGGATATATCCAATAGGTTTTATTGAAGATCTTAGCCTCCGGGTCGGCGTACCAGCCCTCGATGATGGGGTTGCCGGATGTTTCTTTTTTAGGTGCGGTTTGTTGGGCAAAGGTCGCATCAACCAAAATTGCAAGTACAATTGTTATAATTATTTGCTGGCCTCTTTTTTTCATTTAGCTTTAATATCTTCCTGTAGCGCTGCTTATTAACTATTGGCCCATCATCTTTAATGAACTACCTACTTTGGTAAGAAAGTCATGTGTTTCTGTCCAATCTTTTTCGGCAGGTGAATTTAAGACTAACATATGATCAAAACATACCGTTATTAAATAGCATTGTTGTTTAACACTTTGGTCCTTCGAGACATTTTTCGGCATATCATAAACCCAAAACAAAAAAAGCCTGCCATTTAACGTTTCATATTTAAGATGTTCGTTAAGATTATCAACCTTTAACGTCTTTTTCAAGTAATCCATTTCGTATCCTTCGTAATCTAAAAGGAAATCCTGCTTTTTCTTTTCGGTGAAATTCAAGTAATCCACTTTTTCAGGAAATGGCACAAGCAGGTATTGTAAAACACGACCATCAACGGTTAAATAATTTTGCTCGCCATTTTTGATCACCGGCTTAAACGTTTTCCCTTCAACATTCAAGCTGAATGAACGATTAACTTGTGTGAAGTTTATTATTTTGCCAGTAGTTGTTGAAGTTAATTTAGAATCGAAATTTTTTGTCTGCGAAAAGGATAATTTGCTACTTAGAGAAAAGAGTAACAGCAAAGCCATGTTGATATACCACTTCTTCATATGTGATAACTAATTGACGATTTATTTCTTCTTCCAAACCCTTTTCTTACCCCTGTTCCTATTATTGCCATCACGTCCGCCTGTTGAATGTTCGCGTTTCACTTCCTGTATGCCTGCCAGTTCATCGGGCGGTGTCATTATCTTGATCGGTTTATCTATAAGCGCTTCGATGCTTTTTAGCTTGCGTTCATCGCGGTGATTAACAAAGGTAATGGCGGTGCCGGTAGTTTCGGCGCGGGCGGTACGGCCAATGCGGTGGATATAATCTTCCGGGTCGCCCGGGGCATCGTAGTTGATAACGAGGTCAATCCCTTCCACATCAATACCGCGCGAAAGGGCATCGGTACCAATAATTACGTTGATCTGGCGGTTTTTAAATTTTAATAATATTTCTTCGCGCTCCTTTTGTTCCAGGTCCGAATGAAATGCTTCTACATTTAAACGTGCCGCTTTTAACTCTTTGCCCAACGCCTTTACTATTTCTTTCCGCGAAGCGAAAATAATAGTGCTTACATAATTACCATATTTAAGCAAGTGCAGTACGAGCGGTGTTTTTTGCTGATCGTGTACCTTATAGATCTGCTGATCTATACCAACTGCAGGTTGCGACAAAGCAATGTTTATCTGCTCCGGATCCTTCAATACCGACTTCGCCAAACTGCGTATCCGCCCCGGCATAGTTGCCGAGAACAACAGTGTTTGCCTGTCCTTTGGCAAGTAGCTGATGATACGCATTATATCGTCCGAGAAACCCATATCCAGCATCCGGTCGGCTTCGTCCAGTATCAAATGTTTAATATGGTTCAGTTTTAATACGCCAGAGGTTAGGTGGGCTATCAGCCTGCCGGGTGTGGCTATAATAATATTTACGTTGTTTTGTATACCCCGGCGCTGCTGTTCATATACGTGTCCGTCACCACCGCCAAAAACGGCTATTGAACTGATGCCTGTAAAATAAGCCAGCCCCTCTACTTGTTGGTCGATTTGCTGGGCAAGTTCACGGGTTGGGGTAAGTATCAATGTACTGGTTTGGTGCTTTTCTGTCCGGCCAATTTGTTCTAAAACGGGCAATAAAAAGGCAGCGGTTTTACCGGTGCCGGTCTGCGCGCACGCTATAAGGTCCTTACCCTGCAAAATAAGCGGGATGGCCATGGATTGTATCGGGGTGGGAGTGATATACCCCATGCTGTTGAGGCCGTCGGATAAATGCTCGTTAAAATTAAAATCGTGAAATGTCACTATGTTTTTCTGTGTGGTACGCAAGATAGGAAAAAATGTTGGGAGTGGGTGTGCTGGGGGTGTAAACAACTGTTTTCCTAAAACGATATCTCCTTCTTATAAGTCTTTATCGCGCTTAAAATAGATCGCACAATGGCTTCCTGCCCGGCATCAGAGTTAAGATATTTTTCTTCTTCTTCGTTGTTGATATAACCGGTCTCTACCAGCACCGATGGCATGGCGGCGTGAGCCAGCACCAAAACGCTTTGCTCTTTTACACTGCTTTTGCGGCCATCGGTATTTTTGAACTCGTTATTCACCAATTCGCCAAACATGATGGCCTGTTTACGGTATTTTTGCATATACAGGTTAAGAATGATACGGTTGGCCGGGTTACTTTCATCATAGCCCGCGTATTTGGTTTTATAATCTTTTTCAATAAGGATAGATGAATTTTCGCGGATTGCCTCGTACTGCTCCGGTGATCTTTTTAAAGCATAAATTAGTAACGTTGGCCCTTTATGCGACCAGCCGGTACCCACGGGCGATGAATCGCAATGAATAGAAATAAACAGGTTTCCTTTTTTTTCGTTGGCAATCTCCGAGCGGCGGTTCAACTCAATAAAGCGGTCATCGCTGCGCGTCATTATTACGTTTATGCCGGGCATCTGGTCGTTTATCGCATCGCGAAGTTTCTTACCGATTGCTAAGGCTACATTTTTTTCCATAGAATGTGCACCCGGCGCACCGGAATCCTTACCACCATGCCCTGGGTCGATCACAATAGTTTTAAACTTAAATGTGGCTGTTTTTGCGGTATCGGCAACCTTCCTAATCACTCTTTCGGATTGCGTAAATGAATTAAGGCTTATAAAAGCCAACAATGCAAAGCTGTTTAAAAATAAGAGCGATAATTTTTTAGGGGTATTATGCATTAATTATTTGTGGGATTGATATTTACTTATTGTTTCAAAAATACTAAGAAATAGTTAATGATTGGGGGATTAATTTAAGGTGCTTCCAATGTCTCGGTAGGTAAACAGCGCGCGTTTTGATTGTCGCTTGCTATTATACCTTACATAATATTATCTTTACCTATATGAAACAGATATGTCTGGTTGAAGACGAACAAAAGGTTGCCGCGTTTATTTGCAAAGGATTGGAGGAACATGGTTATGAAATAACTACCGCCAAAGATGGCGCTGCTGCTACGGCATTGTTGCAAAATGTGAAGTTTAACCTGTTTATACTGGATGTAATGTTACCTGATTTAAATGGTATTGAGCTATGCCGCCAAATAAGACATACCGATGCCAAAACACCTATACTAATGTTAACGGCACTTGATCAAATA
>Ga0206816_1083_pt2 | contig 22061 bp, 24 predicted proteins | sample Alteio_BWOrgCont_88_FD_152866 | JGI IMG/M metagenome (GOLD analysis project Ga0206816, IMG submission 152866) | Enriched cells from forest soil in Barre Woods Harvard Forest LTER site, Petersham, Massachusetts, United States -... | ecosystem: Environmental > Terrestrial > Soil > Temperate forest >... | reverse complement strand
AGCGCGTTGCCAAGAATCAGCGGGTCGAATTGGAAACCGTCCCGGACGTGTGCTTTGCGCGAGAGACCTTTATCCCACAACCGGAGCAGATTCGTGAAGCGATGCTCGCGGAGCTGAAGATCCCCGGAGCGAAGATCGAGATTCTGTCGTCGAACCAGCATCCGGCGCCGTCGGGCGTCGTCACTTTTCTCCGCTCGGGAATGCAAGTGCCGCCCAGCGGGAATGAACTGCGGGACATTTTATGGCGCGGTTCGGTCCGGTATGGCGACCAGCGGGAATTCCCCATTTGGGCAAAAGTTCGCATTACGGCGCCCGTTACTAGAGTGGTGGCTGCGGCGGCCATTCAAGCAGGCAAGCCGATTCAAACCAATCAAGTTCGGCTGGAGAGCAGTGAGGATTCTCCTCTGGATGAAACCGTAGCGCGCACCGTTGATGAGGTCACTGGTCAAATTTCCAAGACCACGCTGCGGCCAGGCGCTCCGATCCGCAAGACACAGATCGAGCGTCCTCCCGACGTTGCAAGAGGAGACATGGTGATCGTGCAAGTTTTCGCAGGCGGCGCTTATCTCAGGCTGGAGGCGCGCGCTGAGACGGCGGGCGTCATCGGTTCGACCATCCTGGTGCGGAATCTATCGAGCGGCAGAGATTTTCGTGCGCAAGTCACCGGCAAGGATGCGGCGATCATTCCATGAAAATAAAAATCGTCATCCTCATTTCTCTTTGCGCGGCGGCCAGCCTGTCCGCTCAAAAGCAAACCAAGAAAGAACAGCCGAAGCAAGTGTCCGCGTTGGACAAATACATCCAGGAAGCTTCGCAGCCCGCCACCGCGAATAGTCAGATTCCCGCGAACGGTTCCTTGTGGTCGCCGTCGGCTCGATTCTCGGATTTGGCTTCGGATCTGCGCGCCCGGCGAGTGGATGACATCGTTACCATCGTGGTTCAGGAAAGCGCCTCGGCCGCGAGCACAGGCACCACGAAGACATCACGTACTTCGAGCACGCAAAACAGTATTACGGCCTTAGCCGGCGTAACGCGGGCTGCCGGGCCTCTGGCCAATCTTGCGAAACTTGGGGGTTCCACGACCCTGGACGGCGAGGGCGCCACCAGCCGTCAAACCACCCTGACCACCGTGGTCTCGGCGCGAGTCACGCATGTGCTCTCAAACGGCAACCTGGTGGTGGAAGGTACTAAGAACGTCAATATCAACTCCGAAAACCAGATCATCACTATCCGCGGCGTGATTCGCCCCATCGATCTGGATACTTCGAATTCCATCCAATCCGCCCGGCTCGCGCAGATGGAGGTTCAGGTGAATGGCAAGGGTGTCGTGAACGACGCGGTACACCGTCCGAATTTCGTCTACCGCCTCCTGCTCGGTCTGCTTCCATTTTGAGAAATACCCAGCATGATTCCATTTTGTCTTGGTCTTCTATTCTTATCCGTCGAGTTACAAGCGCCCGCCACGCGGCTAAAGGAACTGGTCTCGCTCGAAGGCGTGCGCGACAATCAACTGATCGGTTACGGACTGGTGGTCGGGCTGGCGGGAACCGGCGACCGGCAGCTCACCGTCTTCTCGGCGCAGAGTTTGACGAATCTTTTGCAGCAGATGGGCGTATCGGTCCCCGCCAGCGCAATTCTGGTAAAAAACACCGCGGCGGTTCTGGTGACGGCCACCTTACCGCCTTTCGCGCAGCCCGGCATGCATATTGACGTTACGACGGCCGCGCTGGGAGATGCTTCAAACCTCCAGGGCGGCTTGCTGGTTCTCACAAGTCTCAAAGCTGTCGACGGTCAGGTGTACGCAGTCGCCCAGGGGTCAGTGGTTACTGGAGGTTTCGGCGCCAGCGGCCGCGGAGGCGGCGCGAACACTCAGACGGTGAATCATCCCACTGTGGGCCGAGTTCCAGGCGGAGCTACCGTGGAACGGCCGGCGCCGTCGATTGTTCCAACCAGCCAGGTCAAGCTTCAACTGCACGAGCCGGACTTCACAACAGCCCTCCGCATCAGTTCCGTGATCAATGACAAGTTTGAGAATCCCGGAAAGCCAGTAGCGCGAGCGGAGAACTCCGCCCTGGTGGCCGTGACCATCCCGCCCGAGTATGCCGGCCGCGCTGTTGAGTTTGTCGCGGAACTGGAAAGCCTGGAAGTAAAGGCCGACCGGCCGGCCCGAGTGATCATTAATGAGCGGACAGGCACCATCGTCATGGGCAAAGAAGTACGCGTGTCTCCCGTCGCCATCATGCATGGGAATCTGACTGTCGAAATTCAGACGGTAGAGACAGTCTCACAGCCGGCCCCGCTTTCACAGGGGAACACCGCAGTGGTTCCGGAAGTCAAGGTGAACGCGAAAGAGGAAAAGGCCCGCAGCCTGGTTCTCAGCAAGGGCGCTACCGTCGAGGAACTGGTGCACGCGCTAGGCGCGATCGGGTCCACACCTCGAGACGTCATCGCGATCCTCCAGAGCCTGCACGCGGCTGGGGCACTTGAAGCCGATATTGATGTGATATGACAGTAGATTCTTTAGTTCCAGGTGTCATCTCGACGGGCTTGGGAATCGGATCTCCCGACACACCCAAGAACAGCCCCCAACATATCCTCGACGCGGCTTCTCAATTCGAAGCCCTCCTGATCGGCCAAGTGCTTAAGGCAGCGCACGAAGGCGAGGGCGAGGGGTGGTTAGGCACGGGCGAGGATCAGACCGCCAGTCCTATGATGGGCTTGGCCGACGAGTACTTCGCTCAAGCCATCGCCAAACGTGGCGGCTTTGGGTTGGCGCGCATGGTGGCGGCAGGATTGGAACATCGGGCCGCTGTTAGCAACTCCAGTCCCGAGCCGGGTCCGGACCAGGTAGAACCTGCGAATACAGGTGACTGAGACCATCGCCCTGAGTCTGCTCCTGTCGAGTGTCTGATTCCGCAGCCTCAACAGGGGCCGGCGAATGATCAGCCATTAAACGCTCTCTCACGCCTGCCCAACCCTCGGAAAGAGTTGTGAGCACCCCAAGCGCGTTTCGAAACGCCTTTTCCGACCGCCGCGTATGTCCGGTGATGATCTCTCGCTGGGCGAAGTCGTAGAGCTCAGCCAGGTTACGAGTAAAAGACGCGCCAACCTTGTGGTCGAGAGCGAACATCAGCTCATCGATGGCCTCCTGGGCCTTAGTGACTGCCCGGCCGCGTCCGAAGTTGTCCCCGGTCCGCAGGCAAGCAATCGCTGTGGTCAGGTTGTCGGTCGCGACCTGGTAGAGCCAATGCACAATTTCGACTGGGGGGGCGGTCAGAATTCGGCTTTCGAGGTAGTCTCGATGCGCCTGGGAATCGGTTTGAGCGTCAATCATCGCGAAATGCATATCGCTCAAATCCGGCCGCGTTAGAACCTTTCTTTTCGGTTCTGGGCAAGACCTATGCCTTAGTCCGTAACGTTTTACCCCCAAACGGTCGAATGGTATATTGCCACGCCAAATGGGTGTGTATCACACGGGTTAGGGAGCTACTAACTTGCCACGGATTCTCTGGCTTCAAGAACACGGTCAAGTCGCTGATAAAGAATCAGTTGAGCAGAAGACCGGACTTAGAATAGCGGTCTCAACCGGGCCCCCCTCGGCTTGGCGGACCATGGCCCATCGAATCCAGGCGATCGTGATTGAACTGCCGCTCGATGGGAACCTGGTCGAGCAGACCCTGGCTGAGGCCCACCATGCCATAGTTCCGCTCCCGGTGGTGATCTACGACAAAGACGGCGCGCTGGACGAATCCCTGATCCGGCCGGCGATGCGATTTCGGCACATTACGCGCCGGCTCACACCGGAGGAACTCGGCAACATTGTCGCCGAGGCTCTGGAAGAAGCTGCTGGCTCTGTTTCTGAGGGACTGGGCGACCCCCAGCCGTGGCAAAACCTGCTGGTCGGTGAAGGCCGGGCCATGCGGGAACTGCACGCCATGATCCGGCTCGTGGGACCGCGGCAGTCCACCGTGCTGATCACGGGCGAGACGGGCACCGGCAAGGAAATGATCGCGCGGGCCCTCCACATGGCCAGTAAGCGCTCGGCCGCCGGGCTGGTTACTGTAAACTGCGCGGCGATCCCGGAGAATCTAGCCGAGGCTGAGCTGTTCGGACACGCCAAAGGCGCGTTTACCAGTGCCGTGAACCATCGCGTCGGCCACTTCGAACAAGCCCACCGCGGAACGATTTTTCTGGACGAGATCGGCGAAATTCCCATGGAGGTTCAGCCCAAGCTGCTGCGTGTGCTCCAAGAGCGCGAGGTGCAACGTGTTGGAAGTTCAGAGACGATTCAGCTTGACACGCGAGTGATCGCCGCGTCCAACGTAGACCTGGAACTGGCCATCGAACAAAAGCGATTTCGAGAAGACTTGCTGTATCGCCTAAACGTTGTGCCGATTCGTGTTCCGCCGCTCCGCGCGCGCACCTGCGATATTCCGCTACTGGTCGAACATTTCGGCCATAAGATCTGCCGCCGCGAAAGCCTTCAGCCGAAGGAACTCTCCCCCAGCGCCATGGATCGCCTGATGAACTATCACTGGCCTGGGAACGTTCGCCAGCTTGAACATGTCATCGAGCGGGCGATCAGTCTGGCGGGAAATCGCGACCGGCTCTACCTCGGCGATATTCAACTGCCGGACGTCAGGCCCGTCCCGAAGACCACAGCCCCCGAGATCGACGTGCCGATGACTGGATTGAACTTCGAACAGGTGATCGGAAACGTAGAGAGACTATTGATCCAGGAAGCGCTGCGCAAGTGCGACGGGAACAAGGCCAAGGCGGCCAGAGTTCTCGGTCTTAAGCGCACAACGATGCTCTATAAGAGCAAAGTACACGCGCATGAGAGCAAAGCTCACGAGGCGCTCGCCAGTTGAGCAAGGTTCGCCAGAAATAACAGATGGCTCAGGCAATCGCACTCGCCGGTAAACCCGCAGCTCGTCCGTTCCGCCTACCCGCGGGGTTGGGCGAATTGGGCGTTCCCATCGCCATTGTGGCGATCGTTATTGCGCTCATCATGCCGATTCCCGGCGTCCTGCTGGATTTTCTGATCGTCGTGGACATCATGCTGTCCGTCATCGTGATGATGGTGGCGGTATATATCCGGCGTCCAGTCGACTTCAGCGTTTTTCCCACGACGCTGCTGCTGTTAACGCTGTATCGCCTGGCTTTGAATATCTCCTCCTCGCGTTTGATCCTGCTCAACGGCAACACGGGCACATCCGCGGCCGGGCATGTCATTGAAGCTTTTGGAAGCTTTGTCGTCGGCGGCAATTACATCATCGGGACCGTGATCTTTCTGGTCTTAATCGCGATTCAGTACGTCGTGATCAACCATGGCGCGGTGCGCATATCGGAAGTGACGGCCCGGTTCACACTGGACGCATTGCCGGGAAAGCAGATGTCGATTGATGCGGATCTGAATGCCGGCCTCATCGATGAGACGACCGCCCGCAATAGACGTAAACAACTCGGCGCGGAAGCGGAGTTTTATGGGGCCATGGACGGCGCGTCGCGGTTTACGCAGCGCGACGCCGTAGCCAGTATTTTGATCACCAGCATTAACATCATCGCGGGATTCCTGATCGGGGTTCTGCAACACGGGATGGAATTGCGTCACGCGCTTGAAACCTACACGGTGCTGACGATTGGCGACGGGCTCGTCACGGTAATTCCGGCGCTGATGATCTCGATTTCGGGCGGATTAATTGTCACTCGTACGGGGTCAGAGGACAGCCTCGGTGTTGAATTCCAGAAGCAGGTCTTGGGGGCATCCCAGCCATTGATGATGGCCAGCGGTGTCCTGGTCGTGTTGGCCGTGATACCCGGTCTTCCGACAATTCCGTTTCTGGCTCTCGGCGGTGGACTGGGCGCAGCCGCATGGAAAATGCGTCGGAAATCTGCCGCCGCAACCGCTATTTCGACGGCCGCAGCGCCAAAACCAAAAGAGAACCTGGATTTGTTATTGAAGATGGAGCCGCTTTCGGTGGAGGTCGGCTTAGGCCTGGTGAGCCTCGTCGAGCGCGGCCACGACTCGCCCTTGTTACAGCGCGTCACCGGGATCCGGAGGCAATTGGCGACTCAACTCGGCTACCTGATGCCGCCGGTGAAAGTGAAAGACAACATCGGGCTGCGATCGCGCGAGTATGTGATCCAGTTGCGCGGGACGGAGGTCGCTCGCTATGAGCTCTTGCAGGGCCATGAATTGGCCATTGCGAGCGGAAATCCCGACGGCGCGTTACAGGGGAAAGCGACCCGAGATCCCGCCTTCGGACTGCCGGCCACCTGGATCCGCCAGGACCAGACGGACCTGGCGAGAAGCAAAGGCTACACGGTGGTGGACGCGGTCAGCGTCATCGGAACTCATTTGACGGAAGTCGTGCGCCGCCACGCCCACGAGTTGTTTACACGGCAGGACACCAAGACCTTCTGCGACCGGGTTTCCCAAGAGAATCCGAAAGTAGTCGAGGATTTGGTGCCAAAACTGCTTCAATTGGCGGCAGTCCAACGAGTCATTCAAAACATGCTGAGGGAACGAGTGCCCATTCGCGACGCGGTCGGCATTCTGGAGGCGCTGGGAGAAGCTGCCCAGAGCAGCAAGAATCCGGTTTTATTAACGGAGTACGTGCGTCAATCCATCCGGCGAAGTATCATCCGGCCACTGATGAACGCCCAGGGCGAAGTGCCGGCTTATCTTCTTGATCCCACCATCGAGCGCGCCATTGAATCCACGATTGAGCACGCGGAACTGAACAGCGTCCTCACCATGGCGCCCGAGGCCATTCGTGACATTCTCGCCCGTCTGGCCAAGAAGATTGACAAAGCCGAAACCGCCATTGTGATTTCGAGCCCGGGTTCCCGGTATTTTCTGCGTCAGATCGTCGAACCTGCGTTTCCAAATTTAACTGTGCTTTCACAGAATGAGATCTCTCCTGAGGTCAAAGTGCGTTCACGCGGGGTCATTGAATGAGGACGCCATGGCAAGCTTAAGCGCTGGTCTTTATTCCGAAGGCGCGGAGCATCGCGGCCCGTCGCGGGAAGACCTCATCATGGAACACCTTCCCCAGGTCCGGTGGATTGCCACGCGCATCCATGAAAAGCTGACCGGCAATACTTCTCTTGAGGATCTTATTTCGATTGGGATCATTGGCTTAATCAACGCAATCGATAATTTCGACCCGACGCTCAACGTGCAGTTGAAGACCTATGCGGAGTACAGGATTCGAGGCGCGATTCTGGATAGCGTTCGCGGCATGGATGGCATCGCTCCGCATAAGCGGAAGAAGCTGAAGCAGGTACAGAGCGCGATGGATGCGCTGGAGCAGCGCCTGCAACGCGTTCCTGCCGAAGAGGAGATCGCGGCGGAGTTGGGAATCGCACACAAGGAATACCAGGAGTGGCTGCTGGAGCTGCGCGGCGTCTCGATCGGGAGTCTGGATGCGCCACAGAAGGAAGGGGATTCCCGCACGCTGATGCACTATATCGCAGACACGGAAGACAATTCCCCGGCGCGTTTGCTGGAACGGGCAGAACTGGAGAAGTTGATCCAAGAGGGCCTCAGCAAGATGCCGCGAGTCGAGGGACTGGTGTTGGATCTCTATTACCGGCAGGGCCAGAATATTCGCGAGATCGCTCCGGTCCTCGATTTGCACATTACGCGAATTTCCCAGATCAAAGCGCAAGCCGTTTTGCGGCTCCGAAGCTACATCGAACGGCGATGGCCGGTCTCAAATGGAGTCTACTAGCGTGTCCCCGATGAACGAATCCATGACCGGCTTTCTTGACGCGCTTACGGGCGAGTTGCAGCGACTGCTCTCCGCGGACCGGACGGAGCAGATCGCCGTGTCGTGGAGTCCGGGCCAGGCGGAATCGGCGGGTTCGGATGGGGTATGGCGAGTCTGCGGACTGGGCGTCGATCCGGCTTGCCGGATCTTCGCGGGTGCGGACGGCGAGATGTGGGACGAACTCGACGTTCTGAGCCAAGCCATCCAGCACGCGGCTAAAGCTCAGTTTGGCGGCATGGCCTCCAGTACCGACCTTGCGGCTTCGGACGAACCCCCGGCCGGATGGGCCCGAGTGCCGGTCGCAATCGTCCGAGGGGAACGCCCAGCTACGACCCTATATCTTGCTCTAAGCCCCGAATTGGCAGCAGCAATCGGGGGAGCGGCCGAGACGTCTCCCGCTCTGCAGCCACGGAACGCCGCGGCAAACCCGCTCGACATTCTCCAGCATGTGGAGGTGCCCGTGAGTGTATCTTTTGGGCGTACTCGTATGCTGCTAAAAGACTTGCTGGCTCTCTCGAACGGGTCGGTGGTGCAGCTCGACCGCGAACTGGGAGACGAAGTTGAAGTTCGGGTGAACAACTGCGTCATCGCACGCGGTGAAGTGGTAGCGGTGGAGGGCAATTACGGAGTTCGAATCTTAGAGATTGCGTCGAGCCCTGGCGGACAGGGCGTGAGGGGCGCATTGCGCGTTGGCTAAGGGAAGATCGGTTCTACAAATGAAGAATTCCTGCGATATATGAGGAAGCATAAGGAGGTCCAATGAAAATCAACGAGCCAAGTGCACTGAGTACCTCAAAAATACAGTCCTCAAGAACGTTTGGAACGCCAAGAGCGGGCAACAATGGTCCCCCCGCTGGCGGCGCTGGGGATTCGGCGGATAACATTGACCTCAACAGCCAGGCATCTCTCTTGTCCCAAGCCCAATCGGCGGGCGCCTCCGATCGCGCCGCCAATGTGGAACGGCTTCGGGCGTTGGTCCAGTCTGGGCAGTACCAGGTGGATCCGGCGGCGTTGAGCAGTTCGATTGTGAGCGCGAGTATCGATGGATATTGAGCGGGACGAGGGCCTGAACGCTTGCTTGTTCGCCGAGGCGAAGATGCTGGAGGCACGCCAGTTGCTTCTGGACGCGGGCCCCGGCGCTATCGAGCCCTGCCAGAACGAGTTGCAACAGATCGTCGCAACGCTGGAAAAGCTTGTCTCGGACAGGACGCTTGAGGCCAATTCATCCGCTTCATCCGCACTCCTCAGAATCCGGCGCTCGGCGCAGGCACTCAAGCTTCAGATCGAGTATTCGTCGAGACTCTATTGCGGCTGGGTCCAATTGAGGTTGGGCGCGGGTTATACACAGCAGGGGCTTCCGGTCTTCGCTACAAGCGAACCGGGAAGCTGTTCCTTTGAAGGTTAGAAGGGAAGCATGGGCAGTCTTTTCGGCACCTTAAATTCGAGCTTGGATGCGATCCGCGCTTTCCAAACTGCCCTGAGCATCTCCCAGAACAACGTCAGCAATGCCTCGACTCCGGGATATGCGCGCCAGGAAGCCAACCTGGAAGCGCTCCCTTTCTTGCCATCCGCGGGACTCACGGGAGGCGTTCAAGAGGGCCCGACGATTAGTACTCAGAACGAATACGCTGATCAGGCGGTTCGCACCCAGCTTTCTCAACAGGGAAACTACAGCGCTCAATCCGCTCCCTTGCAATCGATTCAGGGACTCTTTGACGTCTCCGGTCAGACGGGCCTGGTGGGCGCTCTCAACACTCTCTTCCAAAGCTTCTCCGCTTGGGCTGAGAGTCCGGGATCGACGGCCCAGCAGCAAGCCGTTCTCACTGCGGCGCAATCCGTAGCACAGAGCTTTCAGTCGACTGCGAACACTCTGTCGCAAACCACGGTTCAGGTGAATCAACAGATCGATTCCACGGTTCAGCAAATTAATCAACTGGCGACCCAGATTCAGGCGGACAATGTCGCCATCCTCAAGAATCCCAATCCTTCCGGCGGGGTCGACCCTGGAGTTGACGCTAACTTACATGCGTCGCTGGAGTCGCTTTCGAAACTGGCCGATGTCACTGTGACCTACGCCTCTGACGGGACCGCGACGGTCCTATTGGGAGGCCAAACGCCTCTGGTGATTGGCGCTCAGCAGAACGATATTCAGGCCAGCTTCTCAAACACCGCCGGTTCAGTGAACCCAGGGGCGGTTCCGAACGCCCAGATCCTGGATGCGAGTGGCCAGGACATCACCGGACAGATTTCGCAAGGGGCGCTGGGAGGCTTGCTGAACATCCGCAACAGTGTGCTTCCGGGGCTCCAAGGGAACGGCCAGGAGACGGGTTCTTTGAATCAGCTCGCGCAACAGGTAGCGGATCGAGTCAATCAGGTTCTCACCTCGGGAACCACGCCCAGCGGGCAGGCGGGGAGTCCTTTATTCGCTTACAACAATGCAAGTCCAGTGGATGTTGCCAGTACCCTCAGCCTCGATCCGAACATCACGATTGGGGCACTCGCGCCGGCCGCGGCGGGTCCCCCGCCGACAGCGAACGGTGCGGCTTTGGAGCTCTCCAACTTGGGTCAATCCACTAACCCGGCGGATCAGATCGGTGGGCAGAGCATCCTGCAATTCCTAAGTGCGGCCGCCACGCAGGTGGGGCAGCAGGCGTCAAACGCGCAGACCGGGCAGAATGCGGCTACCCAATTGTTGACTCAGGCCCAGGCGTTCCAAAACCAAATCTCGGGTGTCTCTCTCGATGCCGAAGCCGTCAACGTTCTGCAATTGCAGGAAGGGTACCAGGCTGCCGGGAGGATGGTCAGCGTGATCGACGGTCTGGCCCAAACTCTCATCAACATGGCGACTCCGTCGGCGTAATCCGGGAAAGAAGGATAGAAATTCCAATGATCCAGAATTCAGGTGCGATAGGACAGCAATTCCTGACCAATCTGCAATTCCTTCAACAGCAGATGGCCGCGACCCAATCGCAGCTCTCCTCGGGTTACCAAATTAACCAGGCTTCGGACAATCCGGGCGCCGTCGGCGACTTGTTGCAGTTGGAGTCCGACCTCGGACGAGTGAATCAGGTCGCCAGTAACCTGAAGAATGTATCCGGCGAGGTCAACACCGCCGAAACAACTCTCCAAAGCGTCACTCAACTTTTGGAACAGGCAAGTTCGCTGGCTGCGGAGGGCGCAAGCACCACTGTGAGCGCCTCTGACCGGACGGGCCTTTCACAGCAGGTCCAGCAAATCCTCAGCCAGCTGGTTTCGGCGGCAAACACCACCTTTGAGGGCCAGTATGTGTTTAATGGAGACACCAATTCCCCGCCCTACCAGATCGATGCTTCAAGCCCGACCGGCGTTGACCAGTTGGGCACGACGCCAGCGCCGCGTCTGATCCAGGATGCGACGGGAGTAACGTTCGGAGTATCCCTGACCGCGCAGCAAATTTTCGATCATCGCGATCAATCGAATCAGCCGGACGCCAGCAACGTTTTCTTGGCCGTGCAGTCTTTGGCGACAGCGCTGGCAAACAACGATCAGACTGGGATTACGAACGCCGTCGATTCTCTCCAGAGCGCTCAGGACTATTTCTCGCAGCAGCTTCAATTCTACGGCGGAGTCCAGAATCAGATTACCAATGCGACGGATGTGGCTCAGAAGTTCCAGCTCCAGGACCAAACCTCGATAGGCCAACTTCGGGACACGGATGTAGCCGCTGCGAGCGTGAGTCTCACTCAGGAACAAACCAACTATCAGGCTGCGGTGCAGTCTGAGGCCGCCATGCCGAAAGGCAGCCTCTTCAATTACCTTCAAAGCTGAGCATAGCCTGTCCTACGATATGCCAGGAGCTCTCAGCCTCTGCATGATGGTGAAGAATGAAGAACGCACACTCTCGCAGTGTCTTGATTCGGTGCGAGGGCTGGCAGATGAGTTAATCGTCGTGGATACGGGTTCTAGCGACGCAACGCCAAGCATAGCGGCGAGCTATGGGGCGCGGGTCCTCCCGTTTGACTTCACTACCGTCAATTTTTCGGCTGCACGGAATCATGCGATCGCCCATGCGAGCGGCCGGTGGATTTTAATGCTGGATGCGGATGAGAAGTTGGATGCGGATAGTGCGCCGATGATCGAAGAGCTGGTTGGCCTGGACGAAAACGCAGGCTATTTCCTGGAGCGGCACAACCACTCGTCCGATTCCAAACCGCCGACCACTGATTACGTTGTCCGGCTTTTTCCCAATCGGCTGGATTATCGGTACCGGGGGCGTGTGCATGAAACCGTCGACGCCTCAATTCTGGCAGGAGGCGGGTGCCTCAATAAGACAGCCATCCGTATTGATCACAATTTTTCTTCGGACCCGGAGGCGCGGCGGCGAAAGAACCATTGGTATATCGAGATCCTGAAGGAGGAGATCGCCGCTGACCCCTCCGATGATTCGCGGCTCGACTTTTTGGCCGCCGAATATCACCAGCTTGAAATGTACGATGAAGCAACCGAGATTGCTGAGCGGATCACGCAAGTGAGGCCGCTCGACCCCAGGGCGCATTTGTACCTGGGACTGTATCATTATGCTTTCAAGCCGGATCTTGAACGGGCTCGAGCCGATTTCAACCGGGCGCTTAAGTTGCGGCCTGGGTATGCGGAAGCGGAGTCTTTCCTGCAACTGCTCGATCAGCAGGGGGCTTGAGGAAGCTGCAAAAAAAGCGCACGGGCTAAAGCCCGATGCCACAGTTCAAGCTGTCTACCTGACCGGTGGCACGTGCCTTTAGCCCGTGGCTTGTTTGACCGGTGGAACCCCACGGGCTTAAAGCCCGATGCCACAGTTCAAGCTTATCTGCCTGACCTGTGGCACGGGCCTTCAGCCCGTGGCTTGTTTGACCGGTGGCACCCCACGGGCTTAAAGCCCGATGCCGCGATTCAAGCTTATCTGCCTGACCTGTGGCACGGGCCTTCAGCCCGTGGCTTGTTTGACCGGTGGCACCCCTATGGACTTAGAGCCCGATGCCACAGTTCAAGCTATCTACCTGACCCCGTCATCTGCGAGGTTCCTTGACAGCCTCGGCTCTTCCCAGGACGTACTTATTCAGAATCACGATATTTACACGACGGTTCGTGGCGCGGCCCTCCGGCGTATCATTAGGCATCTCCGGCGCCGTGTCCGCGAAACCCACGATGATCATCCGCTGGCGGTCTATGCCAAATCGCTCGGCCAACAGCTCCATCATGGCGATACTGCGAGCCGCGGATAGTTCCCAATTGCTGCGGAAGCGCGCGCTATGAATAGGCACCGAATCGGTATGTCCTTCCACTTGGAGCGGGTTGGTGACCTGCTGCAGGGCGCCGGCCAGTTTGCCCACGATGGAAAATGTCGAGGGATCGATGGTGTCAGTGCCGGACGGGAAGAAAGCCGCCTGCTTCAGACTGATCACGAGCCCCCTGGTCTCCAGGTTTACCTCGACCTTGCCTTCTTTGATCTCCTGTTCCAGATCTTTTGACAAGCTTTTCAGAGACGGCGCCAATTCAAGGACATCGGGCCGCGCTTCCGCAGCCGCTTTTTGCGCGCCACCCGGACCCCTCATTTGGGCGTTTCCTTGTCCTTTATCGTCTATCGTCCCACCCAGAATCTTGGCGACTGCCGGCGGAACTCCGACGGACTTGCCGTTTGCCAGCGCCTTTTCCACGGCTTCCGATATCTGCTTAGCTTTCGACCGATCCGTTTGCGAGGATGCAAACATGACGACGAAGAAGGCAAACAGCAACGTGATGAAGTCGGCATAGGAGACGAGCCATCGCTCATGGTTCTCATGCTCGGCTGGTCTTCTTCGTCTATCGATCATCTTCGCGAACTATCCCCTCGCCGCTGCGGGCTCGCCAGCGCCGGCCGCTTGCTTCCCAGCTGCCGCTTTCTGCTTGCCGTCCGGGTCAAGGAACGCCTCCAGCTTTATCCGTATCAATTTCGGATTCATTCCTTCGATGATGCTGCCGACCCCTTCGAGAAGCAGTTCCTTGACCTGGACATCCTTATGAATCCGAGCCTTCAGTTTGTTTGCCGTGGGCAGGAAGAAGAGGTTCGCTATCGCCACTCCGTACACCGTTGCCACGAAGGCTACCGCAATTCCCCGTCCAACCTCTTCAATGTTCTCCAGGTGTTTCATGACCTGAATCAAACCCATGACTGCGCCGATAATTCCTATGGTTGGCGAATAACCGCCGGCGGCCTCGTACACTTTGGCGCCGGCTTCCGCTCGCCGCTCCGCATGAAAGATCTCGAGATCCATCATCTTGCGAAGCTCCTTGAGGTCGGTGCCGTCCACGGCCAGGGAGAGCGCTTTTCTCAGAAAGGGATCTTCAATCCTCTCCAGGTCGTCTTCGAGTGAGATGATGCTGCTCTTCCGAGCTTTGGAGGCGTATCCGACGATCTCATCCACCGCCGCATCCAGGTCGATAACTTCTTCAAAGAAGACGTTCTTCAATCCCTTCGCGGCTGTGATCAACGAGGAAATCGGCGATGTAACCATCACGGCTCCCAACGTCCCGCCCATGACGATGATGGCGGCTGTGATTTGACGAATGTCCGAGACGTTGCCGCCGTCGAGCACCAGGCCGCCGATGATGCCCGCGGCAGCGACGAGCAGGCCGCCGATACTGGCGAAGTCCGGGCGAACCGACCTTACTTTCGAGCCTGTTGACGATTTCTTATCCGCCATGAGAAGAGGCTTCTACTGCGACGGGGCAAAACAACTCTCTGCTAAACAGAGACTTCCGGAAGGCAACCACTTTGTCGACGATCTCCTGGCTCGATTCCAGCACCATGAATTTCTGGCCTGAGGTCAAGGTGATGACGGTGTCCGGCGTGATTTCGATGTGCTCGATCAGGTCCGAGTTTAAAATCAGGGCGGTATGGTTGAGCCTGGTCACTTTTATCATTCGAAGCACACCTCGTTCGCGGCCTGTGCCTTGCGGTACAAGTGCATATCGATGAGAACCCCAGATTGTAGATGCCGATGTGGGTTAATCCGCCGACCTAAGCCCTGATTCTGAGCGTATACAGCTATCTACCTAGTCTGACGATGTTGTTTGAAGAGCTATGCAGAAAGCCGGATTACTTGACCTGGGCCGCAAGGACGCTTCGGGTCCCGAACTCAGGCTGTTGCGGAGCGTTCACGAAGCATTTGCCCGCGCATTGACTGCGGGCCTCTCGACTTTTTTGCAGGCTGAGATCGTGGCCAGCCTGGGCGAGATCGGCTTTGTGGAAGCTGCCGAGTTCCAGGACGCGCTTCCATCCCCCAGTTGTCTCATCGGGCTCAAGCTTCATCCCCGGCAGGAGAGAATGATCCTGCAATTCGACTTGCCGACGGTTCTCGGTTTGCTGGAATTGCTGCTGGGAGGGACCGGAGGCTCGGTGCCGGCGTCCCGCGAATTGACGGAAATTGAATGGAGCCTGCTGGAGGAAGTGGTTCGGGTGCTGGTTCGCGCCTTGGGCGAAGCCTGGCAATCGTTTGTTACGGTGGAATTTGAGGTCGAGTCGCAAGCTAGCGATCCGGCGTCCCTGGCGTTTCCCGACCCCGCTTTGGTGCGCGTGGGGTTCGCCCTTCAATGGGGACAACAAACAGGCGGCTTTGAAATTGCCGTTCCCCGAGTCTTGTTCGGGGCGACCGTTCGAGCGGCGGAACCGCCTGAGGTAAAGATTGTCGAGCCTGACCCAGCCGATTTCGAACGTAACCTGGATCTTCTGGAAAAGGCCCAAGTCGAGTTAGAGGTGCGATTGCAGGGACCTACCCTTGCCGTTACGGAGATTTTGGCACTGAAGGCCGGGCAGATCATTACATTCGACTACTCCCTCCGAAAATCTTTGCACGGTTTTGTGAATGGGGACCTGGCTATCATGGGCCACATTGTGAGTGCGGGGCGGAAAAGGGCGTTTCAGGTGGAGCAGTTGCCGTAGACCGTAACGCCGGCCTTACGGCCAGGGCTGGTGGGCTAAGGCCGGGTTTCGCTACGCGGCATCTTCAAACGTAGCGACATGCCGCAGCAGGGACAAACCAATATTAAGATCGGCGTGCCGTTTTCTGGCGCCGCCCAACCAGGCGCGAATCGTTTGAGCGACGCCCTGGACGATCTCCATCCTCTCGTGCTCGAAGTCAGACATTCTAGAGGCATCCGCGGTCGCGATTTGGCGCAGTTCATGCCGCAGACTATTAAGGTCGCCGCTATTCCAGGCTGCCAGCAGGGCGCGGGCGAAGGTTTCAGATACTGTCGGGGCTTCGATGCACGTCATGATTGTTCCTCCTGCAGCCATATCGATGAATCCCGACAAATGTCTAATGAAAGTTTTCAATCAAAAAAAACTGAAATGCGGGGAGCTGTCATCGAAATGATTAGCACCGAATGAAAACAGTCAATCGGGTTCGGCAGGAAGCCGAAATACCTCAAACCAAAGGATGTGAACCATGTCTCTCTCGTTTCAAACGAACGTAACCTCGCTCGTCGCGGAAAATAATCTTCTGGTGAACAGCCAATTCCAGGCCAACACGATCACCCAGTTAACGTCAGGCTACCGAATCAACTCCTCCGGCGACGACGCCGCTGGACTCGCTGTGGCCAATGGACTCCGTAGCCAGGTGGCGGAGCTTACCCAGGGCGTGCGGAACGCGAATGACGGCGTCAGCGTGCTTCAGACCATCGATGGCGGATTGAACAACATTTCCACCATTCTGGATACCCTGAACACACTCGCCACTCAGTCCGCCAGTGCGACGTTCTCTGGCAACCGCAACACGGTTAACAACGAATATCAATCGTTGTTGTCGGAAATCAACCGGCAGGCTGCCAACATCGGGCTGAACAGTGGCGGCACCTACAACACCAACGTCGGCGTCTTCATTGGCGGCTCAAGCAATGCCGCGAACGCGCAGGTGAACGTCAACCTGAGTGGCCTCAACAACGCGGTGGATGCCTTGTCACTGGGCCTGGGCACAACCAGCGTTGCCGGCGCGACAGCCCTCACCGGAAACACTGTCAATTTGAACAATCCTTCGGAATTGTTCGCCGCTGGCGGTTCCCAGGCGTTCACGTTCAACATTGCGAGCGCTGGCGGTGCTGCCTCCACGGTGGTCGCCACGGTCACCGGAGGCGCCAACGGTCTGACGGCGGCTCAGGTCATCTCTTCTCTGAACAGCCAGCTGTCGGCAAACGGGATCACGGCGTCCATCGGGTCCAACGGCCAACTCCAGTTCTCGGGGTCGTCCACGTTTACTCTGGGCGCGGTTGGCGCCGCGAGCGCCGGAAACGCCGTCGCGACGGCGGCTTCCACGATCGCAACGAACACCTCGAACTACAACCTCAATTCTTCTTTCGCTACTCTCGTCGGCACCAACGAAACACTGACGTTCCAGAATGGCGGCGGATCCTACGCCGTCACTCTGGCGGCCGGCAACGCGGCAGCGACGATTCAGTCGCTCAACACGCAGTTGTCGGGATCGGGAATCACGGCCGTTCTTGGAGGCAATGGAACCGATATTAACATTCAGAGCAACAATGCGTTCACCGTCAATCAGACGGCTGCGGCCGGAACCAGCGGCGGCCTTTTCCAGGGCGTGGGCGCGGAAACCGTTTCGGCCCCCACCGCTGATGCGGCCGGCGTCGGAAACGCTCAGGCGGCTTTGTTAGCCATATCGAGCGCGGTCACCAACCTGGGCTTGGTCCAAGGCCATGTTGGAACCGGCGAAAACGTATTGTCTGAGGCCATCAGCCTGGCTCAGTCGCAGATCACCAACAAGTCGGCCGCCGAATCTCAAATTCGCGACGCCGATATCGCGACAGAAGCCGCGAACCTGACCAAATCGCAAGTGTTGGAGCAGTCTTCCGTGGCCGCACTGGCCCAGGCCAATTCCGCTCCGCAAGCGCTCCTGAAGCTCCTGCAATAGTCGGGAGCCCTAAGGTTTGAGGGATTCTGGGCCGATTCTTAACCGAGAACGGCCCAGTTTTTCTAGTTTTTCGGAGAGGGGTCCATGGGAACAACGCCGAGCGCTACTTCAGGCACCGCAACCTTTAACGGAACCAGCAGTTACGCGGCCGATCTACAGAACGCGATCACCCACGCAGTGTCGATCGCCTCCGCGCCACTGACCCAGTTGAATGCGGATGTGACGGCGACGCAGAACCAGGGCAATGAGTTGGCGACTCTTCAAACAGGCTTCGCGGCGCTTCAAACTGCGATCCAAAGCCTGGCTCAAACGACCAATGGGGGCGACCTGGCGGCTACCGTCTCCGACACCTCCAAAGCCACGGCAACGCTCAATTCAGCCGCGGCGATTTCGAGCGGCACCTATCTTCTCAATGTGATTACCGCTGGTTCTCCAACCACAACTGTGAGTAACTCCACTCTTCCCACGGTTGCCGATCCAAGCAGCAGCTCTATCAGCTCATCCTCCAGCTTTACCCTTACCGTAGGCACGTCTACGTTCACGATCAAGCCGGCGCAAAACACCCTAAATGCCCTTACGGAGGCGATTAATGCCTCAGGCTCAGGCGTGAACGCGACACTCATCAATCTTGGATCTCCCTCAGCGCCCGATTACAGACTGTCTTTACAGAGTACGGGGCTTGGCAACATAAACATTCAGCTCAACGACGGGACCAATGATTTGCTGAGCACCACCACACCGGGCGTCTCGGCGCAATACCAGGTGAATGGGCAGCCTTCGACACCGATTTCTTCGAACAGCGACACGGTCACGCTGGCGCCTGGGCTCACGGCGGATCTGCTGGCGCCCGGTCAGACGACTGTCACGGTTGCGGCCGACCCATCCGGCGCGGTCACCGCGCTAACCAATTTTGTGACAGCTTATAACGCAACCGTGGACGAACTGGCCAAGAACCACGGAACCGGGGGTGGCGCGCTTACCGGCCAAACCGTCATACTTTCGTTGGAGCAATCACTGCGCAACCTATCCGGCTACACGGGCGGAAGCGGGGCTGTCCAAAACCTGACGGATCTCGGGATTACTTTCGACCAGACCGGTCATTTACAATTTGACCAAACCCAGTTCACAAGTGTGGAAGCAAGCAATCCGAGCGACGTCGCGTCGTTTCTAGGTTCTACGACGGGGACCGGTTTTCTGAACGCCGCAACCAACGTTCTGACTGGCCTGGACGATCCAACCTCGGGACTGTTCGAGTCGTCCTTGAATGTGCTCACTTCCCGAATCGCCTTCGACAACCAGCAGATCTCGGACACGCAGGACAAAGCTACGGCGCTACAAAACCAGTTGGTGGCCCAGATGTCATCGGCGGACTCGCTGATTGCCACTCTCCAGTCTCAGGTGACTTACTTTACAAATCTTTTTGCGGATACGCAAGCGGTACAGAATGCCATCACCTTCGGTTAAGGAGCGGTCGTGAAACAACCGATAAATCTGGTCCGCAGTGGGGCAGGTTGCCAACCTGCGTCCGATTGCCAATCGGCCTTCAGATCTGTGGAAACCACTGCCCGGCCAGAGAGACAGGCATCACTTACTTCATGACGGTACCTAACCTGATCCGAAGCGCCGTCTCCTCGAGCGCCTTCGAGGAAGCCGAACGGCTGCTCGAAATTTACGGCGATGAGATGCAGGCGAAGTGGAAGGCGGCTGTCTCACCCGGACAGCGGGCGGAGATCGCCGCCGAAGTAACCGAGGTCTTGGAGTCGGCGCGCGTTGCGACACTTGCGGCTCGCTCGCATGCCCAGCGCCGGCTGATTCACCTTGCCAGCCAGAGAGCCTACGCACCGTCGGGAATCCGACGATAATCGTCTAGTTCGCGACGCGCCTTCCATTCGGCGTCACTTCAAATCAATGCCTTAGAAGTTGGCAACGCAGTTGCTATTCGCGGGTATCATGTTTCAAAGTGTAGCCGTCGACGCCGAACGGTACATGACTCTGTTGAGCGAGCGGCAAAAGCTGGTCGCGTCCAACATTGCCAACGCAGACACGCCTGGCTATAGCACCAAGGACATCGATTTTCGTACTGAATTCGAGAACGCGTCAGAGGGCGAAACACCTACGGTGATCGAGCCCGCCGGGCTAGTCACTAAAGCGGACGGCAATAACGTCAATCTCGACCGCGAAGCACGTCTGCTATCGGAGAACGCGCTACGCTTTTCCATCGCTTCGAATTTTGCCCGAGGGGAACTCTCTTCGCTTCGATCCGCGATTCAGGAAGGGAAAACCTCATGAGCCTTCTTTCCGCACTATCCGTCAGCGCTTCCGGCATGTCGGCACAGAGGGCGCGCACCGAATTGTTGGTCGAGAATATCGCCAACTCCGATACTACGCGAACGCCAGAAGGCGGCCCTTACCGGCGCAAAGACGCGGTTTTCACTTCCGACTCCTCTCAGGGGCAGTTCGCTTCCCTGTTCGAGTCGGAGATGAATTCGCAAGCCGTAGGCGTGCGTGTGGCCCAGGTGGTGACCGATACCAGCGAACCCGAAAAGCGCTATCTTCCGGGGCATCCCGATGCCGACAAGGATGGGTACGTTGCCTATCCGAAAATGAATCCGGCGGAGGACATGGTGGATCTGCTCGGCGCATCGCGCAGCTACCAGGCGAACGTCTCGGCAATCTCCGCAGTAAAGGATATGATCCAGCACTCGCTGGAACTCTTCCGGTAGGCCCGCAGGATGCCGATGAACATTTCAGGACTCGGTCCGCTGATTCCTACGCCACCGCAACTGGTGGCTCCGCCCGCTGCTACAGAGAGTTCGGGAACGTCCTTCAGCGACATTCTGAGCAACGCAATTAATCAAGTTGAGTCTTCCCGAAGCTCCGCCAATCAGAGTGTGGAGCAATTTCTGTCAGGCGAAGGAGAGGATCTTCATTCCACCATCCTTGCGACACAGCGCGCGGAGCTCGAGTTTCAAATGTTCATGCAAGTTCGCAATAAAGTGGTTTCGGCTTACCAAGAAGTCATGAAGATGCAACTGTAGCCAGATGGACCAATTTAAACGCTTACTAGCCTCGCTATCCGTCTCCCAACGCTGGACGATCCTCATCGCCGGACTCCTGGCGGCAGCCGGATTTTACGAGTTCTCGCACTGGCAGACAGAGAGCGGCTTTCGTCCTCTTTATAATTCGTTGTCGACGGAAGACGCCTCGGTGGTGGTCCAGAAACTCAAGGAAAGCGGCACGCCCTATAGGCTTTCGAGCAACAATGGCACGATCTCGGTGCCTGAAGATAAGGTGGCGGAACTGCGGTTGGAAATGGCCGGCGCTGGAGTGCCCAAGAGTGGGCGCATCGGCTTCGAGATTTTCGACAAGACCAATTTCGGCATGACCGACTTCGCGGAGCACATCAATTACCGCCGCGCGCTTGAAGGTGAGCTTGAGAGATCCGTAATGTCCATCTCGCAGGTGGAGCAGGCTCGTGTACACATTTCGTTTCCACAGGAATCGGTGTTCACGGAGGCGCGCCAGCCCGCCAAGGCGAGCGTCCTGGTAAAGATTCGGGTCGGTGATTCCCTGCCCGATTCAGCCATGCCCGCGATTACCAACCTGATTTCGAGCGCAGTCGAAGGCCTGGGACCAGAAGCCGTGTCGGTCCTGGATATGCGCGGCAACCTGCTGAATCGCGCAAAACGCTCCAATGCGACCGGCGAAGACTTGTCTGACTCCGCGCTGGAGTACCGCCACAAGGTAGAACAGGACCTGACGGCAAAGTTGGATTCTACGCTGGAGCCGTTGGTGGGCGCCGGCAGGTTTCGCGCTGCTGTTTCGGCTGAGTGCGACCTCACCAGCGGTGAGCAAAACGAAGAGAACTACGATCCGACTCATTCAGTCATGGTCTCCTCTCAAACCACTCAGGATAGTTCGACCACGACACGCGCGCCGGAGGGCGTACCGGGAACTACTTCCAATCTTCCCGAGACGGCGGCAAAGCCCTCCCCTGGGAACGGAACGTCGCGGAAGACCGAAAGTGTGAACTACCAAACCAGCCGAACCGTCAAGCGCACCGTGATGCCGCAGGGGGCCATCAAACGGCTTTCCGTGTCCGTGCTGCTCGATCAGGAAGCGCATTGGGAAGGCACAGGCGCCTCGGCCAAGTTGGTGATGGTTGCACCTACGCCGGAGCGTTTGAAAGTGATCCACGATTTAGCTGCAGCGGCGACCGGTCTCAACACCGAACGCGGCGATCAACTGATTGTGGAGAGTCTTCCGTTCGAATCCACGCTCAATTTGGATCCTCCGTCCCTTAAGGATCCGGCATCTGGCGGAGGCGCCAAGAAAGCCTTCGTGGTCGGAAACGATCTTCGCGTAGCGC
>Ga0206816_1102_pt1 | contig 22822 bp, 7 predicted proteins | sample Alteio_BWOrgCont_88_FD_152866 | JGI IMG/M metagenome (GOLD analysis project Ga0206816, IMG submission 152866) | Enriched cells from forest soil in Barre Woods Harvard Forest LTER site, Petersham, Massachusetts, United States -... | ecosystem: Environmental > Terrestrial > Soil > Temperate forest > O... | reverse complement strand
CAATAAAATCATGGAAACATTAAGCACTCGCGAACAGGAAATTCTTCAATTGCTGGCGGAGGGTTTTCAATACAAAGAAATTGCCAATAAATTATTTGTAAGCATCGAAACCGTGCGGACTCATGTTCGGAATATTTATGAAACTTTGCAGGTGCATTCCAGGACGGATGCTATTAATAAGGTGTTTAAATAGTCTGTAGTTTCTTTTCATTCGATTTATTGACTCGCTCGGATTCTTTCCGTACGTGCTCGGATTCCTTCCGTACGTGCTCGGATTCCTTCCGTACGTGCTCGCATTCCTTCCGTACCTGCTCGCATCTCTTCCGTACGTGCCCGCATCTCTTCCGTACGTGCTCGCATTCCTTCCGTACGTGCCCGCATCTCTTCCGTACGTGCCCGCATTCCTTCCGTACCTGCTCGCATCTCTTCCGAGCTTGGATAAATTTCATTAAGACATTGAGATTTGACTTCAATTCCTGACGGCAGCCAATGAATCATAAGTCCGCTGCGGATCATCGAAAGAAGTACACATCAGGTATTGAATATTAGGATTCTTTTCCTCTGATACCATTAAAGTAGTATCAAATTCATCCATAAAATTACTACCTACATGCGATTGACAAGGGGGGTATGGCGGCAGTAATTTTGCGCCATCGAATCGAAGAGATTCCAGTGATTGAAAAATTGAATTAATAAAATTAAAACGGGGTGTCTCCGAAAACCGAATAGAGTAGGGGAAATTAAAATATAATATAATGAATAAAGTTACATTTCAAAACAACGTCCTAAGAGGGACTAATGAGTCTGGAAGGGTGTTCCAGCAAGCTAACAAAGGGTTTTTGGTAATACTGATATTGCTCTATGCATTTATCATTTCACCCGTAGCAGGTCATGCCCAATTTGTTCAGCAAGGCGATAAATTGGTTGGCAACGGACCGGCTGTCATTAATCCATATCAAGGTACTTCTGTAAGTATCTCCGGCGATGGAAATACTGCAATAGTAGGGGCACCGGGCTATGGTGTCTTTTATGAAGGCGGTGCCTATATCTATACACGAACCAATGGTGTGTGGTCTCAACAGGGCGATAAATTAGCAGTTACCGATGCCGTTGGAATTGTTGAGTTAGGTTATTCTGTTTCCATTTCTTATGATGGAAATACTGCAATTGTCGGAGGTGCAGGTGATAATAATGACTATGGTGCATCTTGGATTTTTACGCGGTCAAATGGAGTTTGGTCAGAGCAAAGCAAATTGATCGGTATGGGGGGTATTGGAAACTCATTTAGCCATTCCGCTCAAGGTTCTTCTGTGGGTATTTCAGGTGATGGCAATACCGCAATAGTAGGTGCACAAAATGATAGTTTTGGAGTTGGTGCAGTATGGATATTTGCCCGCTCGGCAGGCGTTTGGACGCAGCAAGGTGATAAAATCAACGGACCAAGGTCGGTAGGTTATAGTGGTTGGGGTAATGCTGTTGCTCTTTCATTTGATGGGAATACTGCAATAATGGGAGGGAGTACTGATAGTAGTTATTATGGAGCGGCATGTATTTTAGTTCGCTCTGTTGGTGCTTGGTCGCAACAGGGGGCTAAATTAGTTGGAACAGGTAGTACAGGTGTGGTTGGTCAAGGTTCTCATGTTGCTATTTCTTCAGATGGAAATACGGTCATTATGGGTAGTGTTGCTGATGACAACGATATTGGTGCAGCATGGATTTTTACATGTTCTGGCGGAGTTTGGACACAGCAAGGCGATAAATTAGTCGGTACAGGTATTGAAGGATCTTATGATGCTCAAAGTGCCGGTGTATCGCTTTCGGGTGATGGAAATATTGCTGTTGTGGGAGGACCATTAGATAATAATTATGAAGGAGCAGTGTGGGTTTTTACCCGTTCCGGTGGAATATGGACGCAGCAAGGAAGTAAATTGAATGGTACAGGTGGTATTGATGGATATAATACTTCTCCAGAACAAGGCTCATCAGTTTCTATTTCTGCTGATGGAACTACCTTCATTGAAGGAGGTGCTTATGATAATGAAAACATAGGTGCTGTATGGATATTTAAAACATGCTCACCAGCAGATGTTCCAACCATAACTGCCGCAGATAGTCTGCAATGTGGAGGTATGAATAATACATTAAGCATAGCCGGTGGTAACCTGAATGATAATTTAAATTGGCAATGGTATAGCGGTACTTGCGGAGGAACTTTTGTAGGAAGTGGAGCATCAATTTCTGTTTCGCCAACCCTTACCACGACTTATTATGCAAGAGGAGAAGGCGGCTGCGGACAGATAGGTAGTTGTGGAAGTATTACTATTTCAGTGATTCCTGCTCCTACACCTTATATTTATGGAGGAGGACCCGACTTCTGCGGACCAGCCGTTATCGGAACAGGGGTTTATGGTTATTATGAATGGAATGATATAAATGATTCACATACTCAAAATATAACTGTTACCACGAGCGGTAACTACACGGTAACTGTCATGGATGATAATGGCTGCACGGGAAGTGCTTCCAGCGAGATAACAATTGGGACTATCACGTATGCTTATGCAGGTGGCGATCAAACTATATGTTCTAACGCAGGGGCAATAAATCTATATAATGCCAGTGGAGCAGGTGTATTTAATTGGTCATCAAGTGGTGATGGATATTTTAACGATTACACCTTCATAGATCCAACTTATTATCCTGGCAGTAATGATATTTTGAATGGTTCTGTTACATTATATTTAGATGCCTATGATGGAACAGGGGATTGCGCTATGTCGAATGATCAAATGACCTTGACAATAATTACTTCTCCTTATGCTAACGCCGGGGGTAATCAATATCTATGTGAAGGTGCAGGTGCAGTAACTTTTCCAAATGCAATCGCAACAGATGAGATATTTTGGATAACCGAAGGAGATGGCTACTTCGAAGATCCAACCGTTCAAAATCCAATTTATGAACTTGGTGGTTCTGATAGAATAAATGGTGTTGTATTGTTTCTGGAATCTCGTGATTCTACTCACCAATGCGATTCTGTGAGCGATGCAATGACTGTAAACATTAGTTATATTCCAATAGCTTTTGCAGGCGGAAACCAGACGATGTGTTCAACGGATTACTCTTTTACTTTGAATAACGCATATTCAGATAACTATTCTTTCTGGGAAACTGATGGTGACGGTTATTTTGATGATGACAATTATGTAAATGCAACATATTATCCAGGTCCAGATGATTTAAATAATGGTTCAGTTGAATTATACATTACAGCAATAGATTCTACCGGCGGATGTGAGGGACCAGTTATTTCATCCATGACACTGACAATTATGACCAACACTAACGCATATGCAGGTGGTACTTATACAAAAATGTGTTCCAGTGAAAATTCAATCAATTTATCTTCTGCTACCTATTCCGGAATTGGTGATGTATTGTGGACAACTACCGGAGATGGTTACTTTGATAATCCATTTATTGTTAACCCAAACTATATTCCAGGTCCCCAGGATATATCAACTCAAACTGTGGTATTAAGAATTACTACAACTGATATTAGCGGACAATGCCCTGTTTCCACTGACTTTACTTGGTTGTATATTGGCAATCCACCAGTTGCTGATGCAGGCGGAGATTTGATGACCTGCTCCGATTATCTTTACATCATTTTAAGCAATGCAAGCGGAACAGGAAGTTTCGTTTGGAGCACTTCCGGAGATGGATTTTTTACTGACTCGACCCAATTAAACACTGCTTATTACCACGGAGGAAATGATAGATTGGATGGATCTGTTATTCTTACCCTTACTGCAATGGATGATGTTGGTTCATGCAGTTCTGTATATAGCAGTTTGGAACTTACCATAAACCCATCACCGGAATTCATATCGTTCAGTAATCAAGCAATGTGCTCAGATGCCGCTTCTATTTATCTTAATGTTAATGTAACAGGAGGACTTTATCAATGGGTTACTAATGGAGATGGATATTTTGATAATGCCCAATTATTAAATCCTACATATTATCCCGGAATTGCTGATTATATCAACGGCAGTGTAAATTTGTCACTCGAAGCTGATGACATTAATCATCTATGTGACGGGATTAGTGCCACTATTACCTTGACCATTGATCAACCCCCAACAGCAAATGCAGGTCCTGCTCTTACCATGTGTTGGTCGGATGGATTTGTCAATATTACTCAAGCGACAGGCACAGGAGTTTTTCATTGGGAAACTGACGGTGGTGGATCCTTCAATAATCCTACTTCACTAAACACAGATTATTTTCCCGATCAATATGATCTTGATATAGGAGAGATATATTTCTTCCTTTATGCAGATGATCCGGCTGGAGCTTGCCAAGAAGCAATTAGTATTACAACTCTTACAATAGATACCAACTTTAATGCCCATGCAGGCGGAGGTTTGGGTATGTGTGCCAGCACTCCTTCCATTGCTATTACCAATGCTTCAGGTACTGGTTTTATTAATTGGACAACTAATGGTGATGGATATTTTGATTCTCCATTTACATTACTTACAAACTATTATCCTGGTCCAAACGATATATTAAACCAAGGCACAACATTAGTATTGACTACAACCAATCCTGATTTTCTTTGTCCGATTTCTAACGACTTTATTCAACTATCAATAGGGACAGTTACTGCAGCAAATGCAGGTAGCGACTTGTCAATGTGCCTTGTTGATGAAGCGATACATATTACTGATGCCTCCGGTTCTGGAAATTTAGAATGGACAACCAGTGGTACTGGAGTATTTTTTAATCCATATTTATCCTCTCCTCAATATCTCCCATTCGGTACTGATATTACTAACTTAGGTGTTGAGTTATATCTTACAGCCACTGATCCCGATGGAATTTGTCCATCCTCAATTGATAGCATGCACCTTACCATTGATACCAACTACAATGCCCATGCAGGAGGAACAATGTTTACATGTTATAATACCCCAGTTACAATTACTAATTCAAGCGGAACTGGAACCTTCTTATGGACTACTGATGGGAATGGTACTTTTGATGATCCTACCCTTCTTCATCCTACCTATACTCCCGGTTCAGATGATATTCAAGCAGGAAATGTTGGTCTGATTCTTACTACTACCAATCCAAACTTCATCTGCCCTAATTCTCAAGATGTGATGTCACTGCGAATAGGCAGTCCTACTGCTGCACATACGCTTATCGAACAGACTATTTGTTCTAATGATCCATTTGTTGAAATCAATTCAGCTTCTGCCACCGGAACGAATTTTTATTGGACTACTTTCGGAGATGGATTTTTTGATAACCCAACTTTACTTGATCCAACTTATTTCCCTGGATTTCAAGATTTAAATTCTGAATATGCTTCTCTAACCTTGACAGTTTATGATGATCATGGCAATTGTAGTCCATCAATCTCATACGAAGATTTGTTTATTGATGCCGCCGGAGAAATTACAGCATTTGATGATACATCTATGTGTGCTAATCAAAATTCAATAACTCTTTCTCAAGTAATTGCTTCAGGAGGTATTTATTCCTGGACAACATCAGGCGATGGTAGTTTTGATGATCCTACTCTGATGAATCCAACCTATTATCCTGGATTTAATGATTATTCAAATGGCAGCGTTCAGTTGACTATAGTTGCCAATTCCTTCAATAATCTATGTACCGGACAGACAGCTAATCTTATCTTGACAATAGTTCAGCCTCCTTTTGTTGTTGCCGGTGGTTCAATTGATATTTGCTCTTCACAAAATTCCGTGAATATGACTAATGCCATCGGAACAGGATTATTTATGTGGACAACTTCGGGTGATGGATATTTTGATGACCCCACTATATTACATCCAAATTATTATCCGGGTCCTTTTGACATAAGTGGTAATTTCGTAGATTTATATCTTTCAGGGACAGATATAACCGGCACATGTTCATCTTATGATGTAGCTGAATTATACATTGAAACTGCTCAATATGCTAATGCCGGAAGTGATCAAACGATATGCACAGGTGTAAATTCCATTACTCTGTCTTATGCTACTGTTACTGGCACTAATGATTTAAATTGGGTTTCATCAGGAGACGGATCATTCGATAATAGCAGCCTGTTACATCCGATCTTCTATCCTGGTCCCTGGGATATTTCCAATGGCAGTGTTTCTTTGATTCTTCAGGATATTGATCAAGCATCAATTTGTCCAACAACAGGCAGCATAATGGTTCTTACCATTCTTCCTCCTGCATCTGTTTCTATCACAGCGAATGGTTCAACTACATTCTGTACCGGCGGTTCTGTAACATTAGATGCAGGAAGTTTCCCATCTTATATTTGGAGCGATGGCAGTACCAATGAAACATTAATTGCCACAACAACCAATACCTATTATGTTACTGTTACTAATCTGGAAGGATGTACAGGAGTTGCTTCATCATCAGTTTCAGTATTCCCAATTCCTTCTCCTGTTATTACTGCAAGCGGTTCTACAACATTTTGTCAGGGCAACTCTGTAACTTTAGATGCTGGGAATTATTTGGATTATCTTTGGAGCAATGGTGCTATCTCTCAAGCCATCACTGCAACTATTGCAGGAACCTATTCAGTAACCGTTACCAATGGGGGTGGATGCACAGGTATCGCTTCACAAAATGTTATTGTGAATTCTTTACCTACACCAACAATTACAAATTATGGCTCAACGACTTTCTGCCAGGGAGGTTCTGTAATATTAGATGCCGGAGGAGTCTATTCTTCCTATCATTGGAGCAATGGCAGTACCATCGAATCGCAAGTAATTACAACTTCCAATACCTACACGGTTACAGTATCCGATCAGAATGGTTGCACAGGCTCTGCGTCTCAAATGGTTACTGTTAATCCACTTCCTGTTCCAATTATTACCCCAAATGGTCCAACGACATTCTGCCAAGGCGGTTCTGTGTCATTGAATGCTGGTGTTTATTCTGGATATCATTGGAATACCGGAGCCAATACCCAATCAATAATTGCCACTACTTCAGGCAACTATTCTGTTACAGTAACCAATGCGAATGGCTGCACAGGCGTGGCTTCTCAAAGCGTCTCTGTCGGTGGTGCGAATGCAAATCCTGTTATCAATACCAGTGGTCCACTTCAATTCTGCCAAGGTAGCAATGTGACATTAACTACCTCCCAACCCTACTCTTCCTATATCTGGAGCAATGGTGCTGTCACCCAATCCATCAATGTTTCCACAACTGGAACATACACTGTTACAGTTTCTAATGGAGGGAATTGCACAGGTTCGACACATAAAACCGTTACTGTTTTGGTGAGCCCACAACCTTCCATTACACCTGTCGGTCCTTCAGTATTATGTCCAGGTGGCAGCGTTACATTAGCTGTTGGCAATTATTCAACTTATCATTGGAACACTAATTCTGCAGCACCAACTATCCTCGTCAACACCGGTGGTATATATACCGTTACAGTATCCTATACCACAGGATGCACTGGCGTTGCAGGGACCATTGTTGAATTAGTTTCCTGCCCAACTCCATCGGCATTAAATACAACAAATATTGCAGCCACGTCTGCTGAAGCGAATTGGGTGCAGCCGAGCTGCGCATACAATTATACCATTCAAATCAGCAAGCACAATGCCAATGTTTGGACTACTTACACAATCACTCCGAACTCGCATTATTATTTCTCGGCATTGGCTCGCAGCACTTCTTATGATTGGATGATAAGAACAAATTGTAATGCTGCCCAAACAAATGTTTCGGCATGGAGCACCGTCCAGACATTCACTACATTGGCGCATAGAGATGCTGATGAAACCGATAATTCAACTTCATTCAATGTATATCCGAATCCTGCGAATGACAGGGTAACCGTGCGATTCAATTCTGATAATGAGAATGCTGCATTCAACATTCGATTAATGGATATGACCGGAAGAGACATAATAAATTATGTTTTTAAAGCTGTAATTGGGGAGAACCAATATCAAATGAATCTTTCAACAGTGGCGAAGGGAGTTTACATGGTGATTCTTCAAAGCAACGATGGAACATTGCAGAAGAAGATTATAGTGCAATAGATAGTTATGAATTATGATAACCAGTATTCATAATTCATTATAAAATTTATGCCACGAGTTTTCATTCCAATACTTGGGATGGAGTTCGTGGCTAATTTTTTTATGCTTTTTTACTGCTTTTAGGTCCTCGAGTGCCAGTAAAGCTTTTGTTTCCATCCATCTGGAAACCATTGTCGGCATTTTGGTGCCGATGGTTAATTTTTTTTGATTTTTTTGACATAATATTGTTTTAATAACAACTTATTTATTATATATTGCACTGATAATCTATACATTTTGATGTTGGAGTTAATGTGAACAGGAACCTTACTTCTGGTAACCGGAACCTTTCTTCCTGTTGCAGGAAACATACTTCCAGTCACCAGAACCTTATTTCCTGTTGCAGGAAACATACTTCCTGTTGCAAGAACCTTTCTTCTGGTAACAGGAAACATACTTCCTGTTACCAGAAACGTACTTCCTGTAGCAAGAACCTTTCTTCTTGCTACAGGAAACATACTTCCGGTTACCGGAAACATACTTCCGGTTACAAGAAACATACTTCTGGTAACAAGAAACATACTTCTGGTAACAGGAACCATACTTCTTGTTACCAGAACCATACTTCCTGTTTCAATCAAGTATGACAGGCTTAAAATAACGAAATCCAAGCCTTCCTCTTTGGTAAAGATTTGTATCCTGTCTTTTATGATTTGTCCTGATTTCATTTTCTGAATTAAAGCACAAAGTTAGGATTAAAAAGCCCATACCTGCATCTTTTGCAAAGTCATTTTAGATGGGAAAAACGCTGAATGATTTTAGGTGCTTTGACGAAATGTGCGGGTATATAAAGCACGAATTTCGCAAAAAAGTCATCTCTGAAAAAAGAGTTGAAAGTGACTGAAACATTTCATTTGTTCCTATTTTAGTTCTTTTGCAGCATGGAAATAGTAAAATGGGTAATGAAGAATCTAAAAAGAATAAACTTTTATTGTCAGATTTTGATTATTATTCTGATCAGTTTATCACTTTCCACAAGTTTAGTTTCTCAAACCAATGTGCTTTCTTTCCAGCATCTTTCTTCTGAAAACGGTTCTGCACAGGTTAATATCAGTTGTATAAATCAAGATAAGGATGGCTTTATCTGGATTTCCTCAAATAATGGGATCAGCAGGTATGACGGGCATTCCTTAAAGAAATTGCAATACATCGGTGATGATTCAATTCAGGTTAAATTTAATAAAACAACGTGTATTTTCCGAGATCATAAAAGTCGAATGTTGATTGGCAATGGTTTTAATGTTTTGTTATATGATTTTTCGACTGGAATGTTGAAGTCTTTTATCAAGGATTCTAGTTTTAAAAATAAACTTGGAAATTTCGATGTTACTGCAATTACAGAAGATGAAACAGGAACAATATGGATAGGAACACGCAAGGGTTTATTTGAATACCAGGAAAAAAACAATTCGTTTAAACAATATCTTCACGATACCATTTTGACGAATAATGAGGATTATTATCGTAATCGAATAACAGATTTATTGCCGGACATGCATGGTACAATTTGGATTGGGACATTGTACGGAGTTTATAAATTTTCGATCACTACTCATCAATTCACCGAACCTAATAAAATTGATTTCGATCTGTACAGTCATAAAGACAGAATCGTTTCAGAAGAATTTGATAAGAATGGACATCTTTGGCTTTCTATTTATGAGCATGGAATAAACATTTTAGATACTGCAACTAATGAGGTAACGATAATAGATACGAAGACTACAAATGGTCAGTTAAATTCAAATCATATATCAAAATTAATATGTGATGAGTCAGGTAAAATGTGGATTGCACATGATACAAAAGGGATTAATCTTTATTATCCAGATACAAAGTATTTTGAATCCTTTCATCATGATGAACCTGATGCTCAAAGTTTGATTGATGACAGAATTAATACCATTTTTAAAGATGACTTCGGAACAATTTGGATCGGTACGGAAACCGAAGGAATTGACAGGGTAAGCAGGATTCAATCTAAGTTTAATACCTATTCCCACCATAGCGAGCATTCAAATTCTCCTTGTGAAAATGGAATCTTATCCGCTTGTGAAGATTCTAAAAATAACCTCTGGATAGGAAGCATAAATGGATTAATGTATTTCGACAGGCTGAAGAATAGTTTTACTTGTTTTCATCATGAGGAAAATAATTCTAATTCACTTTCTGATAATAAAATTCATTCAGTGAGTATTGACAGGAAAGGATTGGTTTGGATAGGCACTGAATCGGGCTTGAATGTTTATAATCCTATATCAGGAAAATGGAAACATTATTTTCCGGATACGAAGAATCCTGGTTCCCTTTCATCAAGCATCATTAATAAAATATGTATCAGAAGAAATGGTGAAATATGGTTCGGAACCAACAATTCTATTTGCCGTTACCAACCCGAAAAAGATCAATTTGAAACAAAAAATAATAGTAAAAATATAAGTCATATTCAGAATGAGTTTTACATGGCTCTTTATGAAGACAGCAAGGGGTCTATTTGGGCTGCAACAAGCAGGGGAGGCGTATTAAATTTAGCAGACTCCTTTAAAATCATTAAGAAGTATGCGGTGAATAGTAAGGACCCGCATAGCATTCCAAGTAATTCGGTATTTGATTTTGCTGAAGATAATAATGGAAATATATGGATGGCTACCAGTGAAGGTATTGCAATGTTAGACAGGAAGACCCAGAAGTTCAATATCTATACTACTTCTGATGGGCTTGCATCGAATAAAATTACCCAAGTTAAGATTGCTGATGATGGAAAGATTTGGGTAGGCACCAATGCTGGATTGTCTGAATTATTCTTTGATAAAAACGGGAAAGCATTGATCAAAAATTTCAATAGTTCGGATGGATTGCAGAGTAATGTTTTTTATAATTCCGCTTCCCTGAAACTTCATTCGGGCGAGTTTCTTTTCGGTGGCAGCAAGGGTTTCAATCTATTCCATCCGGAAGATATTGTGTTTAATAATAAAATACCAAATGTGCTGCTATCTTCCTTTAGTATCCTTGATAAAGAGATAGATAATTTGTCGCAGGTTATTGATTTGAAGAAGCTGAAACTCTCACATACCCAAAACTTTTTCTCATTCGATATGGCTGCCATCAGCTTTGATTACCCGGAGAAGAACCAGTATGCATACCAGTTGGAAGGATTCGATAAGACCATGATTCATTGTGGCAACCGATACCATGTGAGCTACACTAATGTTCCGCCGGGTAATTATACATTGCACATCATCGCCTCGAATAATGATGGTGTATGGAATTATGAAGGATTGAGAATTCAGATAGAAATCACGCCCCCTTATTGGATGACCTGGTATTTCAGGGGCTTTGTATTTGCAATTTTATTTGGTTCATTAATTCTTTTGGTAAGATATATTTCAACAAGAAAACTAAAGAAGCAATTGGTTTTTATCGAGCAGCAAAGAGAGATAGAGAATATCAGAAGCCGCATATCCAGAGATATTCATGATGAGATAGGTTCTGGCTTGACAAGGATTACAGCGTTGGGTGAAATGATGAAATCGGATATCAATGATAAATCTGAAAGTGTTCCTTCGACTATCAATAAGATTATTGCTTCATCGCAAGAGATTACAGGAAATCTTAGCGAGATAGTCTGGACCATTAACCCCCAATATGATAACCTGCAAAGCTTGCTTTCTTATCTTAGATATTATTCATCTGCTTTCTTTGAAGATTCAACTATCAAGTGTATTATCAGCTTCCCAAGCGATGTATTGCCGATTCAGATTCATCCGGATATCAAGAGAAATATTTTTCTTGCAATCAAGGAATCATTAAACAATATCATGAAACATTCTCAGGCAAAAAATGTTTTCATAACATTCGAAATCGAGGTTAGAAAATTCAAACTTATTATTGCCGATGATGGTGTTGGATTTGAAGAACGAGGCAATAATGAATTTGGAAACGGGCTTAGAAATATTTCTGCGAGAATGCAAGGTATTAAAGCCTCCTGTAGTATTGAATCCCGTCCCGGAAAGGGAACTACAATAATCATTGAAGGATATCTTGAGGAATAAAATACTATATGATTGTCCGTATTAATACCTAATGTTGTTAAAATAATGAATATTGAACAAGGAATAATGAATGTTGAAGGAAGTAAGGTTGAAATAAGAATGAATGAATTAGAGAATTCAGTATTTGTCAGAATTCCAAATCATTATTCATTATTCCTTGTTCAATATTCATTATTTCCTTTGTTAGGTATCAAGACGGCATTCATAAAATACTATATATATGTTATTGACACACTTTAACCTTTTGCCTAATTTTGCCGCCTTGAAATAAATTAATATGGCAATAAATGTAGTAGTAGTTGAAGACGATAATGAGGTGAGGAAATCCCTTGTTCATGCCGTCTCTTCAGCCGATGATTTGAATTGTATCGGCTCATTTTCCAATGCCGAGCAATTCCTTGAATCATTCCCTTTTCTTAATATTCACGTGGTGCTGATGGACATAAATCTGCCCGGTGCTGATGGCATCCAGACTGTCGGAAGATTGAAAGAAAACAACCCCGAAGTTCAGTTTATGATGTGTACTTCCTTTGATGACCCACAGCGTACTTTCGCTTCATTGGCGGCAGGGGCTACAGGTTATTTGCTGAAGAATATTTCTCATGAAAAACTTCGCGAGGCGATCAGAGATATTAGCAATGGAGGATCGCCGATGTCTCCCGAAATTGCCAGGCTTGTCGTTGCCTCATTCACTATGAAAACTGTGCAGGCTCCCAATAAAATTATTGAAAAATTGAGCAAGAGAGAGCAAGAGATTTTGAAGTTGCTTGCCGAAGGATATCAATACAAAGAAATTGCCAATAAACTTTTTGTAAGTGTTGAAACTATTCGGAGTCATATTCGGAGTATTTATGAAACCCTTCAAGTTCATTCGAGGATAGACGCTATTAATAAGGTATATAAATAAGCAGGAATTGGTCATGGGTTAAACATATTCATTCTGCAATTTTTTAACCTTCTATAAAATAAACTCAAAAGAGGATTTAAAACCTTATTACCTTATTTCATTCCATACAAGAAGGTAATAAGGTTTAGTTCATCTTAGTTTGGTTTTATAGAAGGTTAAAAACAATTCCACAAGTTTAACCCATGACCAAATTTTGCATCTCTAAATTTTAAAAAAGTACATCCCATATCGCCATTCCGGATAATCGGAATGGAGATATGGAAACCCATATAGCTCCTCGAAGTTCCATTTTCGGCTATATGTATTGATAATTAGCGTATTCATAAAAACGATAGAGCAGTTTTGATTGCTGTTTTTATGAATAAAATGACTGTCGGTTTGTATAAACCAAATTTTGTCTTGTCATTCCGATTGAAGGAGGAATCCTATCCATATTTTAATAGGATTCCTCCTTCGTAGGAATGACAAGTTTACACAGTTTTTATACTGTAATTATATTGTTGGTATAAATAACCAGACAGTCATTAAAAAGAAATCATTCCCGCAATGGAAAGGAAAAATGTGTATATATAAGGAGTAGGATTCCTATTTGAAATGTAGAAAAAAGTTAGGATGTGGCAAACGGCTGTGATGAGGCTGCAATAACTTGTCAGGTGTGGGCTAATGGAGGTGATTAATCAACAGTAACTTCTTAGGGTGGCATAAATCATGTGATTTATGCCACCCTAACTTCTTTATGCAAAAAAATCATGTGATTTATGCCACCCTAAGAAGTTAGTGTATGGCAAATCATGTGATTTATGGCATCCTAACTTCTTTATGCAAAAAAATCATGTGATTTATGGCACCCTAACTTCTTTATGCAAAAAAATCACATGATTTATGGCACCCTAAGAAGTTAGGGTGGCATAAATCAAATCGTCAGGCTAAGGATAATTTGTTGAAATATACCAAAGCAGAAAATTTTGCAACAGGCTGGATAATGAGGTGTGTATGACAAATTGCACTTATTTGAATTAAGGAACTGTTCACGATTGTCATTCCCACGAAGGAGGAATCCTATTATGTATGGAATAGGATTTCTCCTTCGTCGGATTGACAAGTTTACACAGTTTTTATACTGTAATTATATTGTTGGTATAAATAACCCGACAGTCATTATGAATAAAATTAGCCCAATCTTTGTTATTTTACATGATAAAAACGTGCAATCTGAAAGCAGAAGTGGTTAGGGTCAGGATATTTGGAATTTGATTAAGCTGATTAAGTTTGTAGCCCCTCCATTTATTTGATGTTTACTACTTCTATTAATTTACCATATTAAGTAGCATATCTATGTTACTCTGTACTCTCAAAAATTGCTATTTATATGTTATTGCGATGGGGCGATTTCTGCTGTAATTTTGCACCTTCTGATTTGAGAAAAATGATAGATAAAATAAACAATACGGGGCACCTCCGAAAACCGATTAGAGTAGGAGAAAAATTAAATAGATAAATAGAATGCAAAATTTAAAACAATTACTAAGTCGCTTCGGCGCAATGACCACGATGCTATCGTTGGTATTTCTTATCGCCGGAATGTGGATAGCTCCACTTCAGGCGCAACCGGTACTCTATGGATTATGTTCTGCGGGCGGGACACATAATCATGGAACTTTATTCCACTTCGATCAGACTACACATGCCGTTGTTACGGATGTTAATTTTGATGATGGCACCAACGATGTTGTTTCGCCAAACGGGAGTTTATTGGAGGTATGCAATGGAAAATTGTATGGCTTGTCATTAGCAAGCAGTTCGATTCCTTATGGCTATGCGGGCACTCTTTTTGACTTTAATCCTATCACAGGTGCCATCACGGTAGATCATCTTTTCAATGATTATGATGGCAATGGCAAGGCACCTTATGGGAGCTTGATTCAGGCTACTAATGGCTTGCTCTATGGTTTTACTTCGCAGGGAGGCACCAATAACAGCGGCACCATGTTTAGCTTTGATTTTACAACAAACACTTATACTGTTCTGTTTAATTTTGACAACTATTACAATACCGATAATCAAGGTATGGATCCTGTAGGCAGTCTTTTTCAGGCAAGCAATGGGAAATTGTATGGAATGACAGAACAAGGAGGTGGAGTTGACCAGTTGGAATATGGGGGCTACGGTTCTTTGTTTGAATATGATATTCCAAGTGGAATATTGACTAAGGATATTGGCTTTGACATAAACCTGAATGGTGCCTATCCGGAAGGGAGTTTGATGCAAGCCTCCAATGGAATGCTTTATGGTACAACAACATTAGGGCTTACCTATCAGAATACAGGAACTGTTTTTGAATTTAATCCAATCACCAAGGTTTTGACAACTGTAGGAGAATTTGATGGAGAGTCTATCGGTTATTCTCCTCATGGCAGTTTAATTCAGGCGAATAATGGTAAATTATACGGCACTACCGAATGGGGAGGTGTCAATAATTTATTCTTTGATACTTTGTATAATGCAAATACACAGTCAGGAGGAGTAATTTTTGATTATGATCCAGCCACCTCGATTTTTACTGTTGATGATGGTGCAGATTTTATTTATTACAAAGGCACAACGCCTATCGCAGATTTATTTCAGGGAGCAAATGGGAATCTCTATGGAACCTGCAGTGCGGGAGGCGGGCTTTGGAATGATATGGGTACTATTTTTGAATTTAATATTGCAGGTGACTCCGTTCATACAGATTATTATTTTGGTGATGGAACTATTGACGGTGGCACACCTATGTGTACGCTGATTCCATATAATAATGCCAATAATGTGAATCCTGATATTCCAACAATTGGCGCAGACCAAAATCCTCTTTGTTCAGGAAACACAGCGACTTTATCTATAGCATCCGGTAATCTCAATAGTGCCGATCATTGGGCATGGTATAAGGATAGCTGTAATGGAACATTATTCGCTGTCGAGCCATTGGCTTATGTGTCACCCACCGTTACCACCACCTATTATGTGAGAGGCGAAGGAGAATGTATCACTCCTGGGAATTGCGCTTCAATAACAATTACCGTTAATCAATTGCCTACCCCTGCTGTATCTGGCGGACCTGGCTTTTGTGAATCAGGATTAATAGGAACCGAGGCTTATGACAGCTATCTTTGGAATGATATAAATGGTTCGATAACACAAACCATCAGTGTTAATTCAACTAATACCTATACCGTAACAGTTACTGATATTAATGGATGTACCGCGAGTGCTTCAGAAGATATTTATGTAGGTCAAACTCCAGTTGCTTATGCGGGAGGCGATAGAATGATTTGCTCTAATGAAAGTCCGATAAATCTATACGATGCCAGCGGAACAGGTTACTTTAGCTGGTCAGCAGGTGGTGATGGATTCTTTTATCCTGAAAATGTTCTTAATGCAGATTATTATGTAGGCGCAAATGATATTTTAAACGGGACGGTCAATTTAGAACTTACTGCAATAGACCCTACCGGACTTTGTACTGCCATTGCTACGGATCAGATGACCTTGACCATAATTACATCACCCCAAGCTTATGCAGGAGGGAATCAATCTATGTGTTCAACCAATCTCTCCTATACCCTTTCAAATGCAAGCGGAACAGATGCTTTATTATGGTTGACCTCTGGTGATGGGCAATTCGATAATCCTGCCATTGCAAACCCAACTTATTCTCCTGGCTATAATGATTATGTAAGCGGCAGTGTAATGTTATCACTTTATTCACACGACTCCACAAGGCATTGCGATTCAGTGAGCGATTATATGACACTTAACATCATCTCATCGCCTTATGCTAATGCAGGAGGAGATCAGACCATGTGCGCATCCGACGGTTTCTTTACACCATTCAATGCAATGGCAGACGGTCCCGGATATATTTACTGGTCAACTTCAGGAGATGGATATTTTAATGGATATGGCGTTCTTCAGCAATATTATCCTGGTCCTGAAGACATGCAAAACGGTTCTGTAGTTTTACACCTTACCTCTTTTGGTAACGAACAATGCCCGATTGCATCAGTAGATAGTATGACTCTTACCATTATTACAAATTACAATGCTTATGCAGGAGGAAACTACCAAATGTGTTCAAGCGATATTAGCATACTTATGAATTATGCTGATTACTATGGTGTAGGAGGAACTGCAAATTGGACAACAAGCGGAGATGGCGTTTTTGAAGATCCTATGGATATAAATTCTGTTTATATACCAGGTCCGAATGATATAGCATATCAATTAGTTCGATTAACAATTACCACAACCGACAATTCAGGTGAATGCCCCATTTCATCAGACTATGCCTATGTTTTAATTGGTGAAGCAACTGATGCTTATTCAGGTGGTGACCAGACCATGTGTTCTGGAGATGGATCTATTCTTATTTCAAATGCTTATTGTGTTGGTAACGCAGAATGGGTCACTTCCGGTGATGGTTATTTTGATCTCCCTAATAATGCTAATAACGTTAGGTATTATCCAGGTCCGCAAGATATATCAAATGGCAATGTTAGTCTGGCGATTTATGCCCGGGATCCTCTCGGTATTTGCGCTGGTACAGATTATTCAATGGAACTTACCATAAATCAAACACCGGAATTCATTGCATTTGGCGATGAGGCAATGTGTGCTGATGCCGGATCCATTTCTCTTTCTGATATTGTTGCTACAGGAGGGGTTTATTATTGGTTTACTCAAGGAGATGGTTATTTTGACAACCCCAATTTTTTAAATCCTATTTATTTTCCTGGAGTTGCTGACATTGGAAATGGCAGTGTAAATTTAGAACTTGCTGCCAATGACATTAATAATCTATGTACCGGAGGTATAGCAACTCTTACCCTGACCATTGACCCACCTCCTATAGCTTATGCAGGATTTAATGATATACTAATGTGTTCCACGGAAGCTTCTTATTTAATTACACAATCATACGGGTCAGGGTATATTAACTGGACTACCTCCGGCGATGGATATTTTGACTTTCCTAATTTAACGAATAACCTAAATTACTTTCCTGGACCACAGGATATTTTGAACGGATTTCTTGTTCTGACAATGACAGCAACTGATCCTTTAGGGCAATGTAATGATGATGTAAGTTCTGTAGATATGTATATTATAACCAATATTGATGCAAATGCAGGAGGCGACCTTTCAGAATGCGGAGGAACTAATTTACAAATTAACGGTTCATCTGGTACAGGGACAATTTATTGGTTAACGCAGGGTGATGGTTTCTTTAATGACCAGAATATTCTTCATCCTTATTATTATCCAGGTAGTAATGATATATACTTCAATGGTACTGTATTAACGCTTACCACAGTTAATTACAATCAGTTTTGCCCACTTTCAGTTGATAACATGACCTTGACTATCGGCACAGTTACTTCTGCATATGCAGGCAGCGATTTGACCATGTGTAATTCTGATGGATATACAACAATCAATGATGCAACTGCAAATGGAGATGTACAATGGTTTACTCCTGGCGATGGAAGATTTGATAACCCTTATGGAACTTACACAGACTATTATCCCGGACCAAATGACGCTTTGAATGGTGGTGTTGAAATATATCTTTTTGTATCTGATCCGGCAGGTCTTTGTTCTAATTCATCATCTAGCTTATTCATTACTATTGATACCAACTTCAATGCTCATGCAGGAGGGGATTTAAGTATGTGTGCCAGCAGTCCTTCTATAACTATTACCAATGCTTTTGGTTCTGGAACAATAAGCTGGTACACTTATGGTGATGGAAGTTTTGATGATAACACAATCATTAATCCTACCTATACACCAGGTCCCAACGATATCTTAAACAATGGCACTACATTAACATTGAAAACAACAAACCCAAATTTGCTTTGTCCTAATTCAATAGATTTTATTAATCTTACTATTGGCACCGCAACCATTGCAAATGCTGGCATTGATTTGAGGATGTGTACTTCTGATGTAGCAATATATATTACAGATGCTGGCGGTGTTGGAAATTTATTATGGACTACGAGTGGTTCGGGTATATTTAGTGAACCAAATAGCGACCAAACTGTTTACGTACCAATTAATTCGGATATACCCAACTTAGGGGTTGAGTTATATCTTACTGCTACTGATCCTGTCGGATTGTGTCCTTCTTCAATTGATAGTATGCATCTATCTATTGATACTAATTTTAATGCTTATGCTGGAGGAACTATGTATATGTGTACAACTAATGCTTCGGTCACAATTACTAATTCAAGTGGAACAGGAACTTTCTCATGGATTACTTATGGTGATGGTACTTTTAATGATGCAACACTTCTTCATCCAACATATACCCCTGGTCCTTTTGATCTTCAATTAGGATCTTCAAGTTTAGGCTTATATACTACCAATCCGAATTTAGCCTGCCCTAATTCTCTAGATGTAATGTACCTCGGAATTGGAAGCCCTCCATCAGCCCATGCCGGAACCAGCCAATTACCTTGTTCAAGCATCGGTTATATTACACTAGATCAATCAACTGCAACTGGAAACGAAATTTTATGGTCTGCGTCCGGGGATGGTTATTTTGACAACAGTGGTGAAATTGCTCCAAATTATTTTTATGGACCTACAGATATTTCAACTGGTTTAGTAGAACTGTATTTGACGGCATACGACGATATTGGTAGTTGCGGTAATATCACTAGTAATATTTATATTAATATCATTCAATCAGGGTCTATCACAAACATTCCGGATGTAACAATGTGTGCAGATAATAATTCAATCTATCTTGGAAATGCAGAAGCAGAAGGTGGAAACTATTTTTGGGCGACTTCAGGTGATGGAAGCTTTAATAATTCCAATCTATTAAATCCAATCTATTATCCGGGATCTAATGATTTCGCAAACGGCAGTGTTCAGCTTACACTTTATGCTAATGATCCGTACTTTGAATGTAATGGACAAGCGGCGGCAATGACTTTGTATATCAATCAGCCACCATCCGTATATGCAGGCGGAACGCAGCAAATGTGTTCATTTGATGGTTCATATTACTTATCTAATTCTACGGCAACTCAAGGTAGTATTTCATGGACTACCAACGGAGATGGGTATTTCGATAATCCAACAATTATCAATGCTACCTATTACCCGGGAGCTTCGGATCTGCTTTATCAATATGCTGATCTAAATGTTAGAGTAACTGATAATTCTGGAAGTTGTGTGGCGTTTGACTATATGTTTTTAGAAATTAATCCTTCCCCCGTTGCCGATGCAGGCAGTGACCAAACTATTTGTACAGGAGTAGGTTATATAACTTTATATGATGCTTCCGGTACAGGTTCTTTCACTTGGGAATCTTCGGATGACGGTTCTTTCATTAATGACAATTTACTTAACCCTACCTTCTATCCGGGACCGTCTGATATTTCTAATGGTAGTGTAATACTTTTTCTTCAGGCTACTAATCCTGCATCACTTTGCGCAACCTCATACAGTGAAATGTTACTTACAATTGATCCAACACCAACAGTTACAATCACTGCAAATAATCCTACTACATTCTGTTTAGGTGGATCCGTAACATTAGATGCCGGAAGTTTTGAATCCTATCTCTGGAGTGATGGCAGCACTGATGAAACATTAATCGCTACGACAACCGACAACTATTATGTAACCGTTACGACAGCAGATGGCTGTATCGGTGTCGCTTCATCAACAGTTTTAGTCCTGCCTATTCCTTCACCTGTCATTACTCCAAGTGGCTCAACAGTTATCTGTCAGGGTAATTCGGTTACTTTAGATGCCGGTAATTATTCAGGTTATTTATGGAACACGGGGGATATTTCTCAAACAATTAACGTTAATTCAAGTGGGACATTCACAGTTACTGTTACCAATGCCGGTGGATGCACAGGCTTTGCTTCACAGGATGTTACTGTTAATCCCTCACCTTCCCCTATAATTACTGCGAATGGTTCTACCACCTTCTGTAATGGCGGCTCTGTAATATTAGATGCCGGAAACTTTACCTATTACCAATGGAGTAATGGCAGTACCAATGAAACTATTGATGCCACATCTACAGACAATTATTCTGTTACTGTTACCACTGCAAATTCATGCAGCGGAATAGCATCCATGTCAGTTTCGGTATTCCCAAATCCTGCACCAATTATCTCTGCAAGCGGTCCTACAACAATTTGTCAGGGCAACTCGGTTACCTTAGATGCCGGTAATTATTTGGATTACAGTTGGAGCACAACAGCCATTTCTCAAGCAATCAATGTTGCTACCACAGGAACCTATTCCGTAACAGTTACGAATGGAGGTGGATGTACTGGGACTGCATCGCAAATCGTTACTGTTAATTTTACTCCCATTCCAGTAATAACCGCTATTGGCGTAACGACCTTCTGCCAGGGCGGTTCTGTAATATTAGATGCTGGTGGAGTTTATTCTTCCTATCATTGGAGTAATGGAAGTAGTATAGAATCGCAAGTTATTACAACAAGTAATACCTACACCGTTACGGTATCTGCACCAGGTGGCTGCACGGGAACCGCTTCACAAGTAGTAACTGTGAATCAATTACCGGTTCCAACTATCACTGCCAATGGTCCAACGACCTTCTGCCTTGGTGGTTCTGTAACATTAAGCACTGGAATTTATCCTGCTTATCATTGGAGCACCGGGGCGAATACCCAATCAGTAGTAGCGACAACAAGCGGTTCTTATACAGTCGTTGTTACTGATGCTCATGGCTGCACCGGCGTAGCATCGCAGACAGTTACTGTCAATGGAACAAATGCAAATCCTGTGATGAATGCCAGCGGTCCTGTTCAATTCTGTCAGGGTGGCAATGTTACATTAAGCACTTCGCTGCCTTATTCCGCATATAATTGGAGCAATGGAGCAGTGACCCCGTCCATTAATGTTACCACAAGCGGCACCTATACCGTTACGGTTTCTAACGGAGGAAATTGCACAGGATCTACTCATAAATCAATAACTGTTTTGGTGAATCCTCAACCTGTTATTACCCCTGCTGGTCCTACAGTTTTATGTTCTGGTGGCAGTGTAACGTTAGCAGTCGGTTCATACTACACCTATCACTGGAATACAGGTGCTATATCGCCAAGCATTCTTGTTTCAACTGGTGGAATATATGCCGTAACGGTTTCTTATGCAACAGGATGCAGTGCCTCCGCCGGAACCATTGTGGAAGTCGTTTCTTGTCCTACTCCTACGGCATTAAATGCAACAAATGTGGCAGCTACCACGGCTATGGCAAATTGGGTGCAGCCAAGTTGCGCCTATAATTATACCATTCAAATCAGCAAGCATAATGCTAACGTCTGGACTTCTTATACCATCATTCCGAACTCGCATTATACCTTCTCGGCATTGACTCGCAGCACGTCTTATGATTGGATGATAAGGACCAATTGCAATGCTGCCCAAACGAATGTTTCTGCATGGAGTACTATCCAGACATTCACGACTCTTGCTCATAGAGATGCGGATGAATCAGATATTACTTCTTCATTCAATGTGTATCCGAATCCTGCGAACAGCCAGGCTACAATTATTTTCTCCTCAGATAAGGAAGATATATATGACATTCACCTGGTGGACATGACAGGGCGAATTATTCAATCTGAAACCTATAATTCCATCATCGGAGAAAATCAATATCAATTGAATCTTTCGCA